>Ga0075122_10000718_pt1 | contig 25194 bp, 21 predicted proteins | sample AntAceMetag02UKB_FD_69790 | JGI IMG/M metagenome (GOLD analysis project Ga0075122, IMG submission 69790) | Saline lake microbial communities from Ace Lake, Antarctica - Antarctic Ace Lake Metagenome 02UKB | ecosystem: Environmental > Aquatic > Non-marine Saline and Alkaline > Saline | place...
AAGCAAAAAATTAAGTTTTATGATGGTTGTAAAAATTACGGAAAGGTTCCAAAAGATATTGTAGATCAGCTCTGGCATGCAATCGAGCCATTTGCTGCATATGGTTTTAATAAGGCTCATGCAGCTTCATACGGTGCTGTAGCTTATCAGACAGCCTATATGAAGGCTCACTATCCTGTGCAGTATATGACAGCAGTTCTTCAGGCTGAATTTGGTGATTCTGATAAGGTGGCAGAGATTTTTCACGAATGTAACAAACTGGATATAAAAGTTTTACCACCTGACATAAACGAGAGTTTTCGTAATTTTGCCATGGTCTCCAAGCCTGGTGAACCAGGATTAATTAGATTTGGTTTGAATGCAATTAAAAATGTAGGAAAAAATATCTGTGATGTCGTATATGCTGAGCGAAAAAAGAATGGAAGTTATAAAACTTTGGAAGATTTGCTAGAGCGTGTTCAAGACAAGGATTTGAATAAAAGATCTTTGGATAGTTTGATAAAATCAGGTGCAATGGATTGTTTTGAGATAGATAGGGGATTGTTATTTTCAAATAGTGAAAATATATTATTTTTTAGTAAACAACTAAAAGAAAAGAGCCTGACTAATCAAGATTCCTTGTTTGCTGGAACAGGAATTGATTTGGATAGCAAAGTTACATTGAAGGGTGCTGAAGAAGTCACAATGGATGATAAATTGGTTTGGGAAAAAGAACTATTAGGTGTATATGTGTCTTCTCATCCTTTCAAATACTATAATGATAGATTTAATAATGTTTTTGTACCTCTAAATACATTAGAAGAGATTGAGCGAGATAAGTGGGTAGTGGTCGGCGGGGTAATAGATAGTACTCAGAAAAAAATAACAAAAAAAGGCAAGGTAATGATGTTTGTCGCTATCCAAGATATTACCGGTAAAATGGAGCTTTTGGTATTTCCAAAAACTTATGAAACCACTAAAGATATTTGGGTGGCGGGTGAAGTAGTTTGTGTGGTAGGGAAGACCCCAAAAGAAGACGGAGATGATAAGATTTTTGTTGAAAAGGTTTTTACTTTGACAAAAGAAAATGCAGATCAGGTCTGTAGTCAGTTTTCTTATGGAAAGACTGCTACCGAAGACACTACCCAGACAGAAGAAAAAAGTATTGTAATAAATTTGACTAAGAAAGAACTACAAGAAAAGACAGAAGATTTAAAAAAAATCCTGAATAAATTTGAAGGTGATTATAAAGTTTTTGTTCAGGTAGAAGGAAAGACAATAAAAACTCAGGCTATGGTTGATTGGAATGACGATATTTTGGTAGAAATTGAAGATTTGGTGGGTGTAGATAGGGTAGATGTGCTTGAATAGGTTTTATCCACAGCCCCCCCCTATAAAAAACGTCTTTACAGAGCGTTTTTTTATTTCTAAATATGTGCTATAATATAGTCATAAAAATTATAAATATATATCTATGAGAAAAGAGAAAATTAAAGTTGTTTTTCTAGTTTGTTTTATTAGTATAATGCTTGGTTTTTGGGTCACATTTTTGACACCAGAAAAGAGTCCTGCCTTGGCAGGGGCGTATGATAGTGGTTTGATTGCTTATTGGAATTTTGACTTAAATGCAAATGATTCAGCGGGTGTATTGCATGGAGCACCTTCTGTTGGAGCATCCCATGGATTAGAGAGTGGTATAATAAATGGTGCGTATACTTTTAGAGTGGATGAGGCTGATGTGATAGATATTATTGATCCTAGTAGTTTTCCTACTATAGGTTTGGGTCAATATTCTTTTTCAGCTTGGATTAAGACAGTTGGTAGTCCGACTGAAACATACCAAACAATTTTTAGTATTGATAGTGCTAATCCGGCTTTTTATCTTAGTGGTGGAGGCACAGTACTGAGTGTATATGATGGTGGCAATGAAGATTCTAATACTGGACTAAGTTTAAATGATAATGCTTGGCATCATGTTGTAATTTCAAGAACAAGTACAGCAAGCCAAGGTACCGCCTTTTATATGGATGGTGCTGCAGTTGGCACTGATACTCATAATGACTCTCTTGTTCACCCTACTGCTATTCGTATAGGTCGTTCACAGACTGAGTCCGAAAATTTTATAGGTGTGATAGATGAGGTGGGCTTTTGGGATAGAGCATTATCTGCTGCTGAAGTCAGTGAGTTGTATAATAGTGGCTCTGGTTCTGCTTATGCTCCTAATTCTCTTCCTGATGTTTCAGAAAATATATATCCAGTACAGACATCCGCAACAGCTGTTTTCGTAACAACTACAGTATTGGATCCAGATTTTAGTGATACAATCAGTCTGTCTTTGGAGTATTCATTAGATAACAGTACTTGGTTTACTGCCTCTACCACTGCAAACGCTACCTCCACTAGCTACGGTGGTATTACTACTTCCACGGGTTCTATTGATGGTATTTCTATGAGTAGTCCTGATCCAGAAGTAAGTTTTGAGTGGGTTGTGGGAACTGATTTACCTAATACAGATGATAGTACAGTATATTTTAGAATTACAGCTAACGATGGTACTGGCGATGGTGTGCCTACTGTTTCTAGTGCTTTTGCAGTAGATACAGCCGATCCTACCAGACCAGGAGATTTGGTTCAAAATATTAATACTGATACTACAGTCAAACTCACTTTGCCTACGACCACTTCTACAGATACCAATTTTACAGAATATAAAATATACTATGATATCAATTCTTCTGTAGATGAGGCTAACCTTGCTCTTACTTCTTCTACGGACTCTAATCTGGGAGACAGCAACTTTAATGCTCTGACAAGTAGTACCATTTCTGGGCTTACTGCTAATACCACTTACTATTTCAATCTCTGGGCTTATGATTCCTGGGGTTTTAGCACTTCGTCAGCCAGTGAGATTAGTACCACTACTTTTGCTTCGGTACCAAATACACCAGCTGTAACGTCAACCCTCAATAGTACAATAGATATTACTTTGGGTGCAGACAATGGCGCTACTACTTATCTAGTTCATGATTCACCAGCGGATAAATATTTAATAGCTGATGGTACTTGGAGTAGTTCTAGTAGTTCTGCTTGGCTTACCTATGCAGCCTTGGGTGGTGGGTCTGCTACCACAACTACCGGTTTACCACCAAATTCAGATCATGTTATTGAAGTCAAAGCCAAAAATAGTGCTGGAGTAGAAACAGCATATAGCTCATCTGTAAGTATATACACTCTAGCAATCGTTCCAGAAGCTCCATTTGTGGTTACTTCAACTTCGGCAACAACATTAGATATTACTTTGGGTGCAGACAATGGCGCTACTACTTATCTAGTTCATGATTCAGTAGAGGATAAATATTTAATAGCTGATGGCACTTGGAACAGCTCTAGTAGTTCTGCTTGGCTTACCTATGTAGCTTTGGGAAATGGCTCAGCTACCAGTACCACTGGACTCTCTGCAAATACAAATCATACTATTGAAGTAATGGGTAGAAACGGCGATGGTACAGAAACAGAATATGGCGTATTTGTAAGTTCGCATACTTTGGCTAACGCAGCTGGCACACCAACCATTGGAACACCAACAGCAGCAACTTTACCAATCACAATAGTTGTAAATTCAAATCCAGCTGCTACGCTCTATGCTGTGTATAATTCTACTGATGGTAATTACCTTGATACAGTCGGAGCATCAACTAGTACTGCGGTCTACAGCACTACATCTACTTTATTATCTAGTTTCGCTGCTACTGGGCTTACAGCTAATACATCTTACACATTCACCGTAGTTGCGAAAAATGGTGATGCTATACTAGCTGCTACCTCTACTGCAAGTACTGCCACATATACAGGAGCAAGCGTACCTTCTTCTGTCACTGCTACAGTAGATAGTACTACTCAAATAACCTTGACATATTCAGGAGATGCAACTGAATATTATGCAGAAAATACAACAGCCAGTACCAATTCTGATTGGGATAGTGGAACAACATTTATTTCAACAGGCTTGACTTGTGCTACTAGTTATTCCTTTAGAGTAAAAGGTAAAAATGGTGATGATGTAGATACTGCTTATGCTAGTTCTGTTAGTGCGACAACTAGTGATTGCCCGGTTACCTCTAGTGGTGGTGCACCAATATCAGTCTCTCCGCCTAGTTTGCCTTCTGTCTCTGTACCATCTATAGCATCAACAATAAAGACAGTAAAAATTTCAACTGGCGGGTCCATTCCAGTCTCTGTTGGTACGGCTAGTCACACTGTAACTGTACATTCTGCTAGTAGTAATTCAGCCAGGGTGACTATAGAATCAGATCCGATTACTGTTACACTAAAAAGAAATGAATATAAAGACTTGGACACCAATACAGACACTATAGATGATCTACGAGTTACCTATATCGGTTTAATTGCGGGTGAACCACAATTTTCTTTTGCCAATTTGACAGATGAAAATGAATTGAAAAAACCAGTCACTATAAATTATGGTGCGTATGATAGTAATTCTCGTACAGTAATACTATCCTTCAATGTGTCTGATGCAGAACAAATGGCTGTGTCCAATTATTCGGATTTTCGTGATACTAGTTTTGTTCCATTTACCAATCAGTTGACTTGGACCTTACCATCAGAAATAGGGGAGAGTTCAATTTTTGTAAGATTTAGAAGTAAACAAGGTGGTACAGCAGAGGCTAGTGATACAATATACTTGGCTTCATTTGCTGGAAAGACTCCCGAGGTATCGAAGATAGGAGAAGGTCTAAGCTCAGACACTTGTGTCCTTGCCGAAGAGTTTGCTTACAAGCATGATAATTCTAATTCTGTATACTATATTACTCCAAATTGTACTAAGCGTGCCTTTATAAGATCAGATATATTCTTTACCTACTTTGACTCTTGGGATGGTGTAAAGGCTACTACTGAGATTAAATTAGACAGTATTTCAAATGACTCACTTGGTTTTATGCCTTATGGACCAAAGTATGATCCAAAATATGGTGCTCTTGTTAAGATGGTAACCGATCCAAAAGTATACCTACTTCTAGGAACAGAGAAATACTGGATTACTTCGGAAGCAGTATTTGAGACGCTCAACTATGCATGGAATTGGATAGAGGATGTTGCTGTTGGTTTACTAGATAAATATACTGTAGGAAGCGAGATCACCGATGTAACAAAACATCCAAATCATACATTAATCAAATACGCAGATAGTCCAAAAGTCTACAAGCTAGAAGAAGGAAAGAAGAGGTATATACCAGATGAAGCTACTTTCAATAGTCTAAAATATCGTTGGGATAGAATAGTTACTGTTGATGTTGGTGAAGTATATGAAAACGGTCTTGATTTGGGAGATTCTTCTGACGCAGAAGATGTTGTAGATAATTCTTATGTATTTGAAAGTTTTCTAACACTGGGAAGCTCCGGTGAGGAAGTGAAACAGCTTCAACTAAAACTAAAAGAACTAGGGTTTTTTCCAGCTGAAACAGAAATTAATAGTTACTTTGGACCGATCACAGAACAAGCAGTAAAAGACTTACAAACTTCCAACAATCTAGAATCGTTTGGTTACGTAGGTCCAGGGACCAGAGTTATTTTGAATGGGTAACTAATAAAAAAGTTTTACACATAATATCCTCATATTTTTGAGGATATTTTTGTTTTATGGTATAATGCTAAATACCTAAATTAGGGGGATTTTTTGTTATGAAAGTAAATAAAAATAAAAAAAATATACTTTGGTTCAAGGAAATTGACATAAAGGATGTGCCTTTGGTTGGGGGTAAAAATGCCTCACTAGGGGAGATGTATTCCAAATTAACCAAAAAGGGTATAGATGTTCCAAATGGCTTTGCTGTTACTTCCAAGGCTTATTGGGATTTTTTGCGGGCTACCAAATTGGAACAAAAAATAAAAAAGGAAGTCAAAGGTTTAGATGTGCACGATGTCAGGGAGCTGGCAAAGACTGGGAAAAAAGTTCGTAATTTAATTTTGAATGCTAGTTTTCCAAAGTCTTTGGAAAAAGAAATAGTTATTGCTTATAAAGAATTAGCCAAGCAATGTAAGACTAAAAAATTATCTGTTGCGGTAAGATCTTCTGCTACTGCCGAAGATTTACCAGATGCCAGTTTTGCTGGCCAGCAAGAGACCTATTTGAATGTTGTGGGTGAGAAAGATTTGTTGCTAGCTGTGAAAAAATGTGTAGCATCTTTATTTACCGACCGTGCTCTTTCTTATCGCGAAGCCAAGGGTTTTGAACATATGGATGTGGCTCTATCTGTTACAGTGCAACAAATGGTAAGATCAGACCTAGGTGCTAGTGGAGTTTTGTTTACACTAGATACAGAGTCAGGCTTTCCTGGTGTTGTGCTTATTAATTCAGCCTATGGCTTGGGAGAGTATGTGGTAAAGGGGCAAGTGACACCAGACCAATACTATGTGTTCAAAGAAGGTGTCAAACAGGGCAAAAAGGCCATTATCAGTCATATCCTTGGTTCCAAAGAAGTAAAGCTCGCATATGGCAAGACAAGAGGTACAAAGCAATTAAAAGTTTCGAAGGCTCAGCAAAATAAATTTGCAATAACAGACAATGATGTTTTGCAATTGACAAAGTGGGGGATGCAAATTGAAGAGCACTATAATAAACCTCAAGATATAGAATGGGCAAAAGACGGTAAGACTGGCAAACTATATATTGTCCAGGCCAGACCAGAAACGGTCAAGGCACGCTCTAGTCACTCAGTAATTGAAAATTATAAATTAAACAAAAAAGGCAAGGTTTTGGTTACCGGTACCGCAGTTGGACAAAGGATCGGTGCTGGCAAGGTGCGAGTAATAGAAAAACCAGCCGACATGAGGAGTTTTAAAAAAGGTGAAATTTTGGTTACACGTATTACAGACCCAGATTGGGAGCCTATTATGCGTATTGCTAGCGCTATTATTACAGAACAGGGTGGTAAGACCTCGCATGCGGCAATTGTTTCGCGTGAGTTGGGTGTTCCTTGTTTGGTTGGTACAAAAAATGCTAGAAAAATATTGAAAACCGGCAAAAAAATAACAGTTAGTTGTGCTGAGGGTGATGAAGGTGTTGTGTATAATGGAATTTTACCATTTGAAGTGAAAAAGACCGAAATAAAAAATATTGCAAAAACAAAGACTAAGATAATGATGAATGTGGGTGATCCGGACAATGCTTTTGCTTTGTCATTTTTACCAAATGACGGAGTTGGTTTAGCAAGAGAAGAATTTATTTTTTCTAATTTTATACGTATTCATCCTTTGGCTCTAATAAATTACAATAAATTAAAAGACAAAAAAGCCAAGAAAAAAATTGCTGAAATGACTAAAGGATACAGACGCAAATCAGACTTTTGCGTAGACAAGCTAGCCGAGGGTATTGCTAGGATTGCAGTGGCTTCTTACAAAAATGATGTGGTTTTGAGACTGTCCGACTTCAAGACTAATGAATATGCAACTCTGATTGGTGGAAGCGAGTTTGAGCCAAAGGAAGAAAATCCAATGCTTGGCTGGCGTGGAGCTAGTCGGTATTATTCAAAGGAATATAAACAAGCTTTCAAATTAGAGTGTGAGGCAATAAAAAAAGTCCGAAACGAATGGGGTCTTACCAATGTGATTGTGATGGTTCCATTTTGTCGTACTCCAGAAGAGGGTGAGCTGGTCTTGAAGACTATGGCAGAGTTTGGCTTGAAGCGCGGAGAAAATGGTCTGCAAGTATATGTAATGTGCGAGATTCCTTCCAATGTTATTTTGGCAGAAGACTTTGCAAAAATCTTTGATGGATTCAGTATTGGATCCAATGATTTGACCCAGCTAACTTTGGGGGTTGACCGAGATTCTAGTCTGGTTAGTCATGTTTATGATGAAAAAAATAAAGCTGTCACTACGCTTATTCGCGATGTAATAAGAATAGCTCATAAAAATAAACGAAAAGTTGGTATTTGTGGACAAGCACCATCAGACTACCCAGAATTTGCCGAGTTTCTAGTCCGTGAAGGAATAGATAGTATTTCGCTAAATCCTGATACTGTGGTTTCAACACGTCAGCGAATAGCTTATGCTGAAAAGACTCTTGGAAAAAAAGGAAAAAAGACCAGTCCAAAGTTTTTGAGTTTGGTTGTCGCTATTGGGGTCTTAGCTTTTGGAATTATTAGTCTGGGTGCAGGATGTACTAATCAAGTAATAAAAAATACTGCGCCAAAAATAAATAATGAAGAATTATCACCAGCAGAGATTAGAGAAAAGGTGATGAGCGCAAAGGATAAAGAATTTGATAATAAACTAATAGATATAAAAGAGAGTTCTTTTGCTGACTTTTCCATAGGACATCCAGCTGGTTGGGTGTTAGAGCACTGGAACGGAGGGCTATCTTTCAAAGACGAGGAAACAGGGGAGTATGTTAGTGTTTTCAAACAGCTAGTAGGACATCCTGTCGGTGCTGGGGTAAAGCAACCGACTCTGGTTGGTGGTTTAGAAGCTACTCGTTTTTCTGAAAATTACAAAGGAACTCCCGATGGAGAGTATCAAGTAGTCGAAATAGATATGGACGATTTTGTTTTGGAAATAAATGGTAAAACTGATAAATTTGAAGAAATTTTGAAGTCATTCGAATTTATTGGCAGTGATTTACCAGATCGTGCTTTTACTCATTGGGATGTAAAGGAAAAACGTTTGTGTGTGCAGATGATTACCTATGCTAGACAAAACAAAAATAGCGAATGCGAACTGTTTCCCACACCTTGTGATGTGCCGGATAGTTGGGTGGTTTGTGATTAGAATCAGTTAACATATAACATATAACAAGTATAAATTAAAATAAAAAACCATCTTGACTCAGTCAAGATGGTTTTTTATTTTATAGATATTTGCTGTTAGGTTATGTTTAATCTCCAGTTACTGTAACATATTGGTCTCCAGCATTAGTTATGGATGTCCCGTCAGTGAATTTTATTTGTGAAGAGTAGGCCATTATGCCAGAGCTTCTTGAGGGTGTATATCCTAGCATTATATAAGCTGGGGCAGTGTATGAACAGATTTCTGTGTTACAAGTTGTCGCCAGACCAACTTCTGTGTAAATTTTATGACTTAATATTGTTTTTTCTTTGGAATCAACGACGGATCTAATTAAGCAGTTAGTGCTGGCAGTTACACTTGGTTGGTCAGGAGAGAAGCTGATGGATAGAGTAGGTTCTTCCGTAGGTAGTAGGCTCACAAAGTAACTAATAGTATTACTTAGTAAAGTCGTACTATCTGTGAAGGTTACTTTTGCTTGGAAGAATGTTGGAACTCCAGCGTAAGAAACATTGCTTTTTGTATAGGTACAAGTTGGACTATTAGGGCATGTTGTGTAATTGCTACCGCCAAGTGGTGATATTATTTCTAACTTATGAATAGTCTTATTTTCAGGATTAACATTTGCTGTAATATTTACCGTATCTCCAACTATTGGCGATACAACATCTTTACTTATTTCAATAGTTGGTTCTGGAGGGTTCGCAATAAAATAACTAAGGGTATCACTCATTATTATGGTGTTATCAGAAAAGGTAGCTCTTGCCCTGCGCTCTAGTGTTATTCCTGCAAAAGTATGGTTTTGATTGTAAGAACAGGTTGTTATACCGTAACAAGTTTCTAGTGCTTCGTTTGAAATATTCAATATTTCCAATTTAGTAATAGTTTTGTCACCTTGATCAACTATTGCTGTTAAAACTGCAACATCTCCAAGAACAACAGGGTTTTTATCTTTGGTTAATACTATTGTAGGTTCTTGGGCAGTAGTTACAGTAACTGTTTTTAATCCCGAATTAATAATAGTATTGTCGGAAAAAGTAGCTGTAGCTCTAAAGGGGTGAGTGCCAACTGTCCAAGGTTTAAGACTAGCATCATAATAACAAGTAGTTGCATTATTACAGGTTCTGTAAACAGTATTGTTATTATTAGTAATTTGAATTTTTGTTATGGTTTTTCCATTTGTATCAACCGTAGCTGTCATATCAAATCCTTCATCTTCAGATACAGAATTTTTATTAGAATTGAAGTTCATAGTAGGCTCAGCAGGAACCTCTGGGATTTCTGGGGTGCTAACTGTAATTGTTTGCGTTTTAGTAGTCAAGGTGCTTCCATCTGTAAAAAAAGCTTTGGCAAAGATGGGAATTGTTTGACCGGCATTGGATATTAGTGAGGCACTTACTGTACAGCTTTCAAAAAAGCAGGCATTTTTTAGTACAAATCCATTAAATGAAATAGTGTGGTAATCCAAAACTTTGGATCCAGCGTAAACAGTAGCTGTCATGGAAACACTTTCATCTGGATTAAATGTTTTTTTGTTTAAGTTTAGATTCAAGGTAGGTTCTTCTATTTGTTCCGGGATATTTACTTGTATACTAGAATAACCACTCCAAGCATGGTTCCCAGAGCTATCATAGGCATAGGCTCCATAGACCAAGGTTTTGTTTTCTGTTATATTTGCAAAAGGGCCTATATTGGTAGAACAAGTTGTCGTGTTGTTGCATGTTCTAGCTATTTTGCCATCTACTAGGACGACTATTTGGCTAACTTTTTTATTGTCACTAGCTTGGGCTGAGATAGTAGTCTCTTCGTTATTTAGCATGCTGGCTTTGCCTGCTTTTGCTGTGACAACTGGAGATTCGGTATCTTGCTCTGCTATTGGTTCATCATCTGCTGGTTCTGGTTGAGGGTCACTGCCATCAGGAGTTGCCATAGATTTGATTGCTATTGTCTGCAAACCAGTTGCAATGTAAGTACCATCAGTGAAATAGGCAATAGCATGGTAGGGGAGAGATAGTCCAGCATATTGTGGATAAGGACCACCATTGGTATAGTTACAGGTCTTTTCAGCGCATTCCTTTACTGTTACTAGTCCTACATTTACTTTGGTTTTTTCTAGAGTCTTGGAGCCAGGATTTACATTGACAGAAAAACTAATTGTTTTATTTGCCTCAGCTTCGGTGTGCGAGGGACTGATGCTAATAGCTGGTGGTATATAGACTTCTGCCGGAGCGGTTTTTTTTATTACAAAAAAACTTCTATTAATATAAGAAATCAAGCCATTTGTTCCAATTGCTCTGCCAGTGACACTATGTTTTCCTAGATTCAAATTTTTTGGAATTACAAAGCTTAGAGAGCAAACCGTAGTATCAGAACAGATTTTTTTTGATTCATTATCAATTTTGATATCCAAATAATCAATTTCTTGTGTATTGGTAATTGCCAGTGAGGCTACTAGTAAGTCTCCCTCTGACAAGTAATTATTACTAGTATAAAAATATTTTATCTGGGGTGCATTGGCTGGCTCACTAGCCTCATCTTCTTCGGGTTGTGTATCTTCTCCATTTCCTTTTTTTTCAGTTACAGAAAAGGTACCAGATTTTTTGTAAGAAGTACCATCTGAATAGGTGAATTCAGTCTCATATTTGTGTCCACCAATATCGTCATCAGAAAACGGCCCACTAGTAAAATTACATTCAGTCTCTCCTTCACAAGTTCCTTCTAATGTTCCGTCTACATAAAATTTGACACTAGTTACTTCTTTGGTATCATCAGCTTTTACATCCACACCAAATATATCACCCGGTTTAGCCTCGTCAGTAGTGGTTAGTATTTCCACTTTTGGTTCCTGGGCACCACGGATCAATTTTAACGGACCAGATTGATTTGTGGTATACAAAAATATTAGGAGTGTGGATACAGCAAGAAGAATGGCTATTCCCAACCCTATTAAGACTTTTGCCCAAACAGGCCATTGTTTTTTTGTTAGCGAAATTTGTTCTGGTAACATAAAATATGGGTTAATTATTATTTATAATACATTAATAGTATAGCATAAATAGCATATGACATGAAGAATATAACAAAAAGCACCCATTAGTGGGTGTTTTTTGTATGCGGAGAGAGATAGAGAGTATTAGAACTGGAATAAATATTTAAATTATTAATATTATACCGACAGATTATTTGGTAAATGGTCTATACCACCAAATTCTTTAATAGAAATAGATTTAATTTTATTTTTGATTTCTGGTTTAACATGAGTAATTGTCATTTCGTTTATTCCACCAATGCTTTCACAGTCATCTTCAATCAAAATATCAGGGATGTTTTTTTCGGCAACTTCTTTATATTCCTCATCTTTTTTTCTAAAGAGTAGTTGACCTTCTGGGAAGTTAAATTTTTTGAGAACATTTTGTATTTGCTTAACTTCTTCTATTTTTTTACGAGAAGTTAAATACAAAATTTCTACGCCGTTTTGTTTCCAATTTTGCAATTTTTTAACTGCATCACCGACTGGAATGTATGACTTATAATCATGTATTGATTTTTCTGCATTTTGAATTTGTTTAACAATTTCTTCCCTGCTGTGACCGATAGCTGTTTTGTGCATGATTATTGTACCTTCTGTAAAAATTAATATTTTCATAATATTTTATATTTCAAAAAATCTGGTAGTTATGTAAAGCGTATTAGGATTGGGAAATAATATTACACCTCTGTCGTTTTTTGATCCTCAGCCCATTTTAACATACTGGCTTGCATGAATTTTTTATTTGTTATTCTTACTTGAATTCTATAACCAATATACATAAATATTGCACCTATTATGACATTTATCAATAATGATACAAACTCTAATTCCAATAAGCTAAATAAGGCTAGAAAGCCAAAACACCCTCCAACAAAACGAAAAGCTCTCGATATCCAATGACTTTTTTCTGGATTATCTAATTCTTCTAATGCTACTAACTGTTCATTTGACATTTCCTTTGGTTCAAGACCTATACTTTTAAGTCTTTCTAGTGTATCTTTGTTTAATTCTGGGCGTTCTTGAGACTGACTTTTCTGAATTCCAAGAATCTGTTCGTAGGCTTTGTCGACTGCTTCGCTTCTTTTTGTATATTTTTTTAAGCCATAATCAGAACCTAAACCATCCTGTGGATTTTCCATGACTAAGACTAGTCCAGCTAAATGTTTTACATCCTTAGTTTCTTGTTCGTCTTCCTCAAATATAGTATTGATTATGCTTTCTATCCTTTCATTTTCTAATCGTAAATTTTGATAATACAATTTAGTTGTTTCCTTTAAAATATCTTGTTCACTTGCTTTTGGTCTATAAATTTTTAATTGTTTATATAATTTAAAAAACTTTTTGGCTTTTTGTCTGTCATTGCCTAGTAAAAAACCGACGGCCATCAAAAGAATTATAATACCTATTATAGAATAGACTATTATGGGGTTTACTACCCAAAGACAATATAGCCCTCCTAAAATTAAAGATAGCCATGTCAGAAATATTATTAAAACTGGAATTGTTTTGTTAAATATCAAAGGCCTGTTATAAAAAGGTTGGTTAAAAGCACGAGAAAACCATGAAAATATAACAATTCCAAAAAATGTTAAGATTATTCCAAGAAATAACATATATTAAATATTAATTTATTAGTTATAGTGTATGTGTTCACCATCTTCTACTTTCCAATCTGCCCAATATTTATTATTATTAAACAGGTTAATACTTAGTGCCTTAGAGTTCCAAAACATACAAAGTAAATCCTCATGTTCTAAAAGTGTTTTTGTTAAGGTGTTAGTAGCTTTTTGATAAATTGTTTTTTGTGCCCACCAAATTATCACTAAAGACAATGAAATAGCTAGTAACCATTCTTTGTTTGTAATAATAGAATAAAAAAGCCCAACAAAGGACAAAAAGATTAAAATTTTGCTTATTAACCCAAGCATCACTTTGAAACCTGGATGAAAAAGAAAATTAGAAACCAACAATAAAGGGAGTGCTAATAAAAGAAGCCAAGTTTTACTAATTAGGGAATATAAAATAAAACACACACCTACTATCAAAGGAAGGCTTGCTAAAAAAATTGCATAGTAAGTTAAATGTCTAGGACAATGAATTCCACCTTGTATCCATTGCAAAGAGACACTCCTATCAATACCTATTTGTGCAACACCTTCTAATTGAGATTTCTTCAATTCTTGAAAGTTTTTAAATGGAAAATGTTTTAACTTCTCAACTTTTTCAGCAGAAGTTTCTTCTTCTTTGTTCATAAAATTTTAATTAAATTAGTTAACTAAATAATACCACTTTACTCTTGTATTTTCAATAAAAAACACAAAAGGCCACCCGTACATCTGGCGACACCTTGCGATGTCCAATAACCTTTCGATTATTGACTACACGAATATAATACCAGAGACGGAATGGCCATCTCTATATTCGTGTAGTTTTAGACCATGCTCATAAGATGAGTTTAGGTCTTTAATTGTAGATATATCCTATCAAAATATGACTTCAAAATCAAGTGATTCAAATGTTATAGATTGTATGGTATAATGTAAATAATTCTTAATCATAAAATATGCTTAATTTTTTAAATACAAATCCTGGTTTAATTTCCGCTATTGAGGTGCTCGTCGTAATAATAATCGCTGTTATTGGTTTTTTTATTAACAAAAATATTTCTAAAATAAACCAAAAACAAGAGGTAGGTGATAATTCAAAAGCTATGCAAGGAGGTAGGGACACAGTGGATAAAAGTATAAATGTTAGTAAAGATTAATTTATGCTTTCTGATAAAACATTACATCAAGAGGTAGGTGATAATTCAAAAGCTTTCCTAGCTGGAAGAGATGCGATTGATAATAGTACAACTGTTAATAATTATGGGAATTTGGAAAAACAAGAACTTATTGATTATGAAATTATTTCTGAAATATTTAAGTATTTGTTTGGGGTAGATCTACCCAATACAGAAGATTTAAAAGCTTCTCAAAAACTGACTCACCTAAAAGATAAAATAGCCCTTAATTTTTCTTCTGAAGGTAAAAATGATGTGGAAGAAGTATTTACAAAATTATGGAGTAAGAAAAATTTGGTTGAAAAATATATTGTGCAAGAAAATGATGATGAAGAAAAAGTTGAAGGATTGATTTTAAAATTTCAAGAATACTTTAGAAAATTAAAAAAATCTAAAACCCATGAAATTGAGGTGCAGGATATAGACATTTTTTTTCAACTCGCGAATTATTGTATTCCTGAAAATAAAACTAAAGATTCTCGTTTTTTACCAAACGCTTTGGCAGTGGTACTTTATTTTTTTGAAAGTTGTGATTTTGGCAAAAAGACAAAAACAGAAAAAGAAAATAAGCAATCATTTTTTTAAATATAGATTATGTTGATTCCATCAAAACACGAACAGCTTGAAAGAAATACCCTTGTGATAGGTGGAGATATTTTAAGTTTTTTGAAAAAAAAGAAGACATGGAATATGGAAATACTTTTTCAGAATTTAAAAAAAATAAAATCTGTAAATTTAAACCAATTTTATAATACCGTTACTTTTCTTTGGCTTTCAGAAATTATACAAGTTGATAAATATAATATTTCATTAAATCAAAAAAATGTTACTGAATAAACTTTATTCTGAACCCTCAGGTTTGTTTGAACCCATTAAGTTTAAAAATGGTGTTAATTTTATTTTTGCCAAAAAAGATAAGGATAGTGATAGTAAAAAATCTTTAAACGGGGTTGGAAAATCATTACTACTTAATTTTCTTGATTATGCATTATTTTCGTCAAAGACGGAGCATATTAAATCTGCAAAGGACAATAATAATATAGACAATTATTTGATTGTTTTAGAATTTAATATTGAGAATAAAACTTATATTATAAAAAGGTCTTTAAAGGAAGAAAATAAAAATATAGTGTTAGGACTTAAGGAAAGTCCCACTGTATACGAATCAATAAAAGAAGCAAAAGAATTTCTTTGTGATTTAATTTTTAAAAATGAAGATTATGTAGGGAAATATCATAATTCTTGGTTGAGAAAATTATTACCATTTTTTATAAAAAAACAAGAGAATCCAAAAACCAAAGTAAACTTTCTAGACCCTATTAAGTTTTCAAGGTTTCCTGAGATGGAATCAATACCTTATCATTTATTTTTTCTTGGTATAGATAATTCTTTGTTTTGGAAAAACTTTGAAATAAAATCTGATTTAAAAGTTAAAGATACAGCTATAAAAGAAGTAAAAAGTCTTGTTGTAGATACGTATGGATTAAAAGATATTCCTCAAGCTGAAAATACCATCGATAAATTAAAAGTAGAAGTTGATCAATATGAAAAAAATATAAAAAAATTTCAATTGGCTGATCAGTATAAAAATACTGAGGAAGAAAGTAATAATCTTACTGTTAAGATAAAGGATCTGTGGTATAAAAATCATTTAGACAAGAAAAAAATAGAATCATACAAAGAAAGTTACGAACTAGGAGATTCTATAAAGACTACAAAAATAAAAAATCTTTATTTTGAATTAAATGAATTACTAGCCTCTAATATTAAAAAGACACTCGACGAAGCAATAAAATTTAGAAAAAGTATCTCAGATTCTAGGAAAGAATTTTTATCATTAGAAATTAAAAATATCGAGTTAGAAATTTCAGAGAGAAATCATAAAATTAATAATTTTGAATTAGAAAGATCTAAATTATTTGAATTTTTAGAGGCAAAAGAGGCTATCAAAGATTTATCCGAGGCATATTTAAGTTTAAGTAAAAAAAGAGAGAAGCTTAGTGTATTAGAGGGTAAAATTAAACTTTACCAAGATTTAAATAGAGAGATAACAGAGAGAGAGGCAGAAATTGCAAATTTATATGCAGAAATTACAAAATTTATTCAAAAAATACATCAAGAAATTTCTGATTTTAGAAATATATTTTTTGAAGTTCATAATTCTATCTATCCTGAAAATAAAGATAAGGATTTTGGGTTTAAATTTTCACCAAACAATTTAAAAGATAGTAAGGTCGATATGGAAGTATTTTTACCTGCAGATTTGGCTAAAGGAAAGAATAAAGGAAGAACCTTGATTTATGACCTTTCTATATTATTTAGCATTATCCAAAAAAATAAAAAACTACCTCGATTTTTAGTGCATGATGGAATATTTGATGGTATGGATCCAGCTCATTTTATTTCAGTTTATGAATATTTGGAAAATCAGGCAAAAAAAATAGAATTTCAATATATTATTACTCTAAATGAGGAGGGTGAATTGGATGGACGATTTGGTGATACAGATAAAATAAATGCAAATAAAATAGAGGACGAGGCAATTTTAACCCTAACACCATCAAAGAAATTATTAGGTGTAGAATGGGAATAAAAATCAACCAAAATTGACAAACCCTCCAAAACATGCTATAGTATCTTTAGTTCCGACATAAACGCCCGAGAATGTAAGAGTGGAACAAGAAAAACAGTGTCAGTTAGGGATTTCTAAAAAAATCACAGCCCCTATATATTGGGGCTGTTTTTATTTGTATACATTTTACATATTTAGCATATGCAGATCCGTTTTTCTCGGGCTTTGCCCGCCCGAAAAAACGGTTGCATGCTAAGAGGAAAATGTAAAAATTAAACTCCCTAAAGTCCTGTAGTAGGTTAGTTGCATGACATATATAACTTGATTATAAGCACATATCTAACCGATTTGAACATAAGTTTTGTATTTACGTCTTAAAATACAATTCAGCCTATGCTTGAGAGGTATGACTTTAAACTCATAAAGTCAGGCAAAGAAATTGAGGTGTATGATTACAAAGATAAAAAAATAATAAAAGGCTACACCCGAGGAAGAAGAACAATAAGAAACAAAACCAAGAAGAACATACTAGAAAAAGGCAGATGGAGTCTTGATGAAATAGTGAGGGAGCTAGAATATCAGGAACAAGAACAAACCCAAAAAACCAAGTTTTCCATATCTCGCACAAGAACAAACATCAGAAGAATAGCAAACTCAAATTCGCATTTAGATAAGTTTCTCACATTGACTTTTGCCCAGCCAACGACAGAACTAACGAGAGCGAATAAAATGTTTAATACTGCTATTAAAAGAATAGTAAGAGCAATCCCAACCTTTGAATATATTGCGGTGGTAGAGTTTCAAAAAGATACAGACTATCATGGCAATAAAAAAGAAAAAGGCGGATCTGTTCATTATCACTTGCTATGCAATATCCATATACCCGATAATATAGATATATTTGCATGGGAAAGAAGATTTGCTATTAGATACTGGAAAAATGGTTTTGTTAAGATAAAGAAAGTAAACACCATTACCAATATGGGAGCTTACTTTTGTAAATATTTAAGTAAAGATATGTTTGATAAAAGAATGTTTGGCAAGAAAAAGTTTTTTTGCTCACAAACACTAAAAAAACCAATAGTACTAACTGGTAAAGAAGCAGAAGATTTCAGGAATAAATATCTAAAAGGTGTTAAACCTGTTTATGAAAAAACCTTTACCAACGAACACACAGGTGAAGTAGAGTATCGTGCATATACCCTGAAAGAGGATATGTCTGAGAAGCTTGAACATGACAGAGAATTGGCTGAAAAGGAAAAACACTATGCGACTACAAGAAAAGCATGTAAAAAAATATCAAAGGATATATGAAAAGATATATAATGAAAAAATAGACTATGAAGAAGCATACACACAGTGTATGGATCTCGTCTTGTTTTGTGAGATAGCAACTAAGCCATTTACAAAGGAAGATTTAGAAGCTCTTGAAAAATATGAGCAATATGGTAATATATAAAGGCTATCCCGATACAACTTAAATACACGAAAAGTTTTTGTTTTTCATATCAAAGATGGGTAGTCCTGTCCGATGAAAATACTTTTTGTGTTTTGTGTCGGGATAGCCAGGGCTATCCTTTTTTGATACTTAATTTTAATAATATGAAATATTTTGCGTACGTAAGAAAATCTAGCGAGGGGGTAGAACGACAAGCACTCTCTATTGATAGTCAGGTAGATAAGGCTAGAGAGATTTTTGGCGATCTCAAAATCGTAGAGGTATTGGAAGAAAGGCATTCCGCCTTTAAACCTTACCAAAGGCCTGTTTTTGAAAACATGGTCAAACGCATAGAAAAAGGAGAAGCTGATGGAATTATAGCCTGGCACCCAGATAGGCTCTCTAGGAACGAAATAGACGCCTCTACCGTAACATATCTAGTGAGGACGGGAGTTATAAAAGACCTCAAATTCTGCTCATACAATTTTGACAATAGCCCCGAGGGGATAATGATGTTACAACTGGCATTATCTCAATCTCAATACTTCTCATCAAAGCTAGGTAAAGATGTGAGGCGTGGTATGGAAAAAAAGTTTGAAATGGGCTGGCAACCAAATACTTGTCCAAATGGATATATGAATGTGAGGAAAAATGGTTTTAGCACTATCAAGGTGGACAAAAAAAGATTTAAACTTATTCGCCAGGCATATGACCTAATGTTGACGGGAAGTCATACTGTTCCACAAATTTTGGACAAATTAAATAATGAATGGAAGTTTAAAACTAAAGCTAGAAAAAGCCGAGGCTTATCTCGTTCTTCTATGTATAAAATATTTAACAATTTATTTTATGCAGGTATTATTGAATATGGTGGTAAGCAAAAAGTCGGAAAACATAAACCCATGATAACCTTAGACGAGTATGACCGTATACAAGAAACACTAGGTAAAAAAGGAAAACCGAGACAAAGGATAAACAACTTTGCTTATTCGGGACTTATTAGATGTGCAAACTGTGGTTCTCTTATTACTGCTGATAAAAAGACAAAGATAATAAAAAGTACAAAAAAACAAAAGACGTATGTTTATTATAGGTGCAACCGTAAAAAGCCGACTATACAATGCCACGAAATGCCGATACCAGAGACAAACCTAGAAGGGCAGGTTTTAGAAATGCTAGATCAATATGATGTTATCCCAGATTTTGCTAATTTATTTGATGAGATAGTGGAAGATTGCAAAAAAGACGAAATTGATCAAGGAGAGATTATTAAAAATATTCAAAAAGATATCAACAAGCTAAAATTAGAAAAAACCAATTTGACTGGTTTGGCTTGTAAGGGGTTGATTACCGAAGAAGAATTTTTGGAAGAAAAAAATAACTACCAAAAGCAGATAATAAAACGAGAGCAACGAGTTAAAGATATTAAGAGAGGAAATAACAAAGCTGACAAGGTTCTTGATAATGTTTCTCTCATGCTCCGAGCGAAAAAACAATTTGAAAATGGTACAATTCAAGACAAAAGAACAGTCGTTGAGCGTTTAGGCTCGAACCGAGTGTTAGGAAGTAGAACTTTGCTTATTTCAGCAAATAAGTGGGGTGGAATTTTTGAATTGTCTATTTCCCCTTATGTCCAAGAATTTACAACTCTCGAACTGCACAAAAAACCCTTAACTAAAGCAAAAAGCAAGGCTTTAACCTTGCTTTGTCGCAATCTGCGGACCGGACGAGGCTCGAACTCGCAACTTCCGCCGTGACAGGGCGGTGCTCTAACCAATTGAACTACCGGTCCACGAAAAATGGCGCTAGCCATTTTGAGTGTCACGTGATGACCCGCAGGTCATTTTACGTGACATCATTTAGTGATGAATTATTGGCGCCATCCACGAAAAGTGGCACGTGGGCCACCTCGTGGCCTTTACGGGCTCGTGGCACTGCCATAATTTTATCACAACATGTATTTTTTATCAACTCTAGACTTATTTTTTGCTTTCAGCCTCGGCTTTTAGCTTTCGTTTAAGCTTGTTTTTGTCTCTTCTTATCTTAGCCTTCGCTCTTTCAATTTTAGTTATTGCGTTTATTCTTTTTCTCATTCCCATAGTAGTGATATTAATTTTAAATGGTGCTAATATAATACAGGATATTGGATTTTTTGTCAAGCTACTATTCTTTTTTGGTATTAAATATGATATTAGGGGTGTGGTGCACTATCGAGTGAATTTAGTTTTGTAATTTTATGTGATATAATAGAGTTGGCCATTATAATGGCCAACTCTTAAAAATTAGAAATATGACAAGAAGAAAAATTTTAGAAAAAAATATCAGAAAATTAAAACGAACTGGAAAAGGTAATTCTGGTAGTTTTTCAGTTACTATTCCGATGGAGATGGTAAAGGAGCTTGGTTGGCGTGAGAAGCAAAAAGTGGTTTTTAAAAAAAGAGGGGAGGGGATTTTGATTAGTGATTGGGAAAAGTAATATCAAAATACAAGATATCAGCCATAGGCTGACCAACAGAACTGTGGATGGAATTAGATCGTTCGTAATTTGATCCGCCTACGCTAAAGCTACGGTGGACAGGTTGTAATAATCTAAAAAACATAGAGGAGTATTATACCAGCAAACTAAGAGTTTATAAAGTAAAAAGAAAAGACCCCGTCATTCGACAGGGTTATTCCAACACCAGTTGGAATAAAAAAAGACCCTCAAAGTGTTCGGTGATGGTATTGGAACAAAGGAGGGGGTGTTCCGCCATCAACCAAACACTTTAAGAGTCTTTGATCAATACTTGATTGTGTTAACATAATAGCATATATATCGTTTTTTGTCAAGAGGATGCTTGTGGAAAAGTAAAAGTTGGCTTAAATAGGGAGGAAAACACGACCCACATAACACGATATAATTACAACGGTCACACTGTGTCGTGTGTCGTGAAAAAGTTTTGTAGAAATAAAAAACTATCCGATTGAGGATAGTTTTTTTAAGTCTCTCGTTGTTATTACTTCACAAACTCTACAATCTTTTCAAATACTTTTGGTTGTTCGTTAGCAATTTGTGAGAGTACTTTTCGGTCAATCTCTACTTCTTTGGTTTTTAAATCTCCAATGAATTGACTATAAGTAGTTCCTAATTGTCTGACAGCGGCATTGATGCGAACTTGCCATAGGCGACGCATTGTTCTTTTCTTTTTGCGTCTATCACTATAGGCATAAGCACCAGCTTTGGTATCGGCTGTTTTTGCAAGTTTGATAAGAGTCTTACGACCGCCTTCAAAACCTTTTACTCTTTTATGTAGGGCGCGGCGTTTTTTTACGTGTCCAACGCCTCTTTTTACTCTTGGCATATATTAGTTATTAGATATTCTTAATAGCACGGGTAATCGTCTTTCTCATGGTGTTTGACATAGTGGTGTCACTTCTTTTGTTTCGTCTTGTGTTTCCAGATTCTCTGGAATTGAAGTGATCCTGACCACAGGTACGCTTAATAATTTGGATACCTTTTTTACCCTTTTTTATCTTGAAGCGTTTTGCTGTGGCTTTGTGAGTTTTTGCTTTTGGCATACATTTTCTTTTTTTTACCCACTGTACCAGAGATGGGTATCTTTACTGATTAAAGTGCTATGATTATAGACTATTTTTAAAAATTAGTCAAGTTTGTGCTGTTGATTACTATATATTTACTTTTTTGCAACTATGGCAGTGATCCTATTGCCTTGCTTGGTAGGGAGTTGTTCCTTGCGTAATTCCATTTTTTCTTCTAGTAAAGCAAAGAATTTGTTTACAACTCCAAAGGCTATAGTAGGCTTTATATTCTCTCTTCCACGTAATGTTAGTTCTACTTTTACCTTGTCACCACGATTTAAGAATTTTTCAGCTTGGTTCAATCGTACATCCATGTCATGACCACTAATTCGGACAGACAGTCTAATTCCTTTGGTTTCTGTGTCATGAGCCTGTTGCTTTTGTTTGCGGATTTCTTTTTCTTTTTGATATTTGAAATGACTAAAATCTATGATTTTACATACAGGTGGATCAGCCTTTGGATTCACTTCCACCAAGTCTATTTCTTGTTCTGTAGCCATTTTGAGCGCTTCTTGGGTAGAGAATACACCCAAATTGGTTCCTTCATTATCAAGCAAGCGCACTTCTTGTGCAATAATTTTATTATTCAGACGATAGTGAGCTATCAGCGGTTTGTCTGGTCTTTTTTTTCTAGATATTCTCATAAGAGTTTATAAAGTGATGTTTAAGTTGTTTTTTTAGAAATTTCCATCCAGAACCGCTTTTTAAAAATTTTTCTCTACCTCTTGCATCCTTTTCTTCTAAATATAATTCCGCATAAATTAATTTCCATGGCCTGTAGTTTTTAGTTGATTTTGTTGTGCCACCATTATGGTCTTTTACCCTATTCTTTAAATTTGTTGTATATCCAATATAATGTTTATATGGCCATTTTATTGATTCTAGAAAATAGACAATGTGATACATATTTCCCTCCTAAATAGTTTTTTTCTGGCTCGCCACGAGGCGGCGCCTTCTTTTATCTGAGGCCACGTAAAGCTCACTGCGTTCGCCACGTGGCACTCAAAGCGACTCGCTTGGGCTCGCCGCTTTTCGTGGAGATGCCGGGAATTGAACCCGGGTCTAAATGGGTTACCCCCATAGTCTACATGTTTAGCTAGTTTGGTGATTCCTTGAGCAGTTTAAAACCAGCAAAAAATACCCAAGTAATCCTGAATTGACTTCAGACTAGACCCACAGGAGGAGATCAGGTCCTACGCTCAATGATTTGACACCGCTGATTCACTATTGAGTATCATGAGAGCGATGGTAGTAGTACTTAAACCACTACAGATGCGAATGAAGGCATGCTGAAAGCCGAAGCTACAGTGTTCTTCATTCTTGATACAAAGTTTGCACTTATATCGTGTATTCTTGGTATTTACGAGGAAAAGAATACAACCTCGACATGCGTATAAAAGATAACTAGGTCCATCTATCGAACCCTGTCATCCCCCACGAAAAATGGCGCTAGCCGTTTTGAGTGTCACGTGATAAACCATTAGCGCCATCTCGTGGCTGGCCTAATGTCACCTTCTTTCGCGGAGGAAACATATGATTATATTTTAAATTGCCTACATTTCCTTCATCTTCCTGTCTAATTCACGCTTAAGCTCTCTTCTCTTGATGGTCTCTCTTTTGTCATGTTTTTTCTTACCCTTGCCAATACCTAGAGATACCTTAATGTGACGGCCTTTAGTATACACCGAAAGAGGTACTATTGTCAAGCCTTTTTCTTGCGATTTCCCTCTTAAATAGTCAATTTCTTTACGTTTCAGAAGTAGTTTTCTGCTACGTTCAGGGTCGTAATTTGTTACATTTCCAGCAAATTTGTACTTTGATATATGAACATTGGTCAAAAAAGCGTCTTCGTTGTGAAAACTGACAAAAGCACCTTTCATACTAATATTACCGTTTCTGATTGATTTTACTTCTTGTCCTTCCAATACCAAGCCAGCCTCGTAGGTATCCAGGATTTCGTAGTCAAAACTAGCTTTTTTATTTACAGCATAAGTTTGCATATGCCGACATTATCTCACAAAAATAGCTTTTTGTCCAGATTTTGCTTCTTTTAGGTAAATAGTGTATAATTATATAACAATATAACCCTATAACCTATGTTTTGTCGCGAAAATAAACACAAAGACTATTCGCTTATTATATTTGGTTCAATTGCTTTTTTAATTATTTTATCAGTGGTATTTGTTCTTGTGGTTTTTTTGAATAAAGTAGATGATTTAAGAAAGCCAGTGAAGAATGAGATTGAGAGTTACTTACCAACAAATAACTCACCTTTGTTTATTGCAGAAAAATATTCCGAAGATTTACTAGGGCTTCGTGATGAAATTGCATCTGTAGAAGGTTCTACAAAAACTTTTGAATTGGTAGAAAAGGTTTTTTTCTCCGTAAAAGTTCCAAAGGAAATGTTAGATGCTCATTTGCAAACATTTTTACAAATTAATTCTATAAAAGAAAAAAAGGGGAGTAGTAAAGACGTTTCGATTTTGTTGGACGAGTTAATAGAAAAAATTGTTTTATACTATGAAAAGGAATCTAATTAGTGCAGGTATTGCCTTATTTAGTTTGATTTGCTTGTGGGTGATAAATAGCTTTACTCTTGTTTGGGTTTTTGTGCCTGTTTGTTTTGTTTGGATTGCTGTTCTTACTTTCTTTGTTTATAAGTCAAAAGTAAGTTTTTGGGATAGTTTCTACTTGTTTGTTGGTACAGCTTTGGCTTTTTTAGCCCTAATTTCATTACTTGAGCCTGTTTACTTGCGTTATTTCTTGATAGTTTTGGCTTGTTTTGTATTATTTTTTCTGTCGATGCGAATTTCACAGGAAGAAGAGATACTATTGAGTTATGAAGAAAAACCTTATCGTAGGATGTTGATGATGCTTTGGGTTTTTAACGGTTATGCACTAATCACATTTGGTTTTGCTTTGAGCATATTTTTTCCCAATCTACCTTTTTGGATAATCAGTTTTATCGCTGGTGTTTCAATGGGGCTTATTTCAATCGTTGTGTGGAG
>Ga0075122_10000720_pt1 | contig 25153 bp, 27 predicted proteins | sample AntAceMetag02UKB_FD_69790 | JGI IMG/M metagenome (GOLD analysis project Ga0075122, IMG submission 69790) | Saline lake microbial communities from Ace Lake, Antarctica - Antarctic Ace Lake Metagenome 02UKB | ecosystem: Environmental > Aquatic > Non-marine Saline and Alkaline > Saline | place...
TTGTGCGAAATAAGAAAACGGTTTTGAGAGTATCTAGAAAGAGTTCTGATGAGAAAAATATAAGGAAAGTTTTTTTTAATCCACGAGATTTTAATGAAAATCGTCCTAGCAAATCTAAGGTAAAGGAATATTCAGATAAACTTAATCTAGTTAAAAAAGAAATATCAAAGGCAGTTATTGGACAAGATATGGTTGTGAGTTCTTTGTTAAGAGCACTAATTGCTAATGGGCATGTCCTTGTAGAAGGTGTTCCAGGAATTGCAAAAACTTTGATTATAAGGATTTTAAGCGAAGTTAGTGGAAATGATGTTAAAAGAATACAATTTACGGTTGATTTGCTTCCAACAGACATAGTTGGTTTGACATTTTATAGGGAATCGGGGTCTGGAGGAAGTTTTGAGGTTGTTAAGGGACCAATTTTTGCAAACTTTTTAATTGCAGATGAGATCAATAGAAGTCCCCCTAAGACACAATCTGCTTTGTTAGAGGCAATGCAGGAAAAACAAGTTACAATTGGCAGAGAGACTTTTAAGTTACCAAACCCTTTTTTTGTAATGGCAACGCAAAACCCTCTTGAGCAAGCTGGAGTTTATTCTTTACCTGAAGCACAACTAGACCGGTTTTTGTTTAAATTATTGATTGGATATCCAAAACCAGGGGAAGAAAAATTAATTATGGATTGCAATATCGATTTGAATAAAGTAGAGGATTTTAATTTAAAGAAAGTTATCTCTCCTAAAATAATAATAGAAATGCAAAATGTGGTTAAACAGGTTTATTTAGGTGATAAAGTTAAAGATTATATAATTGATATTGTTGGAAAAACAAGAAGCAAGGACAGGAGCTATAGCAAATATATTGAATGGGGGGTTTCGCCTAGAGCAAGTATCGGATTGTATATAGCAAGTAAGGCAGAGGCTTTAATGCAAGGAAGGAATTATGTTAGGCCACAGGATGTTAAGGTTGTTGCTAAAGATATTTTAAGACATAGGATAATCTTAAGTTATGAAGCCGAGGCCGAAAAGATAACTCCCGATAAAATTATCGATAAGATATTAGACGAAACACCTTCTTAAAATGCAACGAAAATTTAAAATAGACTTTCTAGAAAAAGTTGCAGAATTTAGATCTGCTATGAGAGATAAACTCTTAGTTAGGACAACTTTTTATAAAAGAATTTTTGGAGGAAAAGGAATGGAATTTGATTCATTTAGAAGATATAGTCCTGGAGAGGATGCAAGTAGAATAGATTGGAAAGCAAGTGTTAAATCAAAAATTCCTTTGGTAAGAGAATATATAGAAGAAAGAGATTTAAGGGTTTTTTTCCTAATTGATGTGGGGGATAACATGGTTTTTGGTTCGGGAGATAAATTAAAAATGTCTTTCGCAGGAGAGTTAGTCGCAGCAATTTCCCATTTAATTCTTTCCTCAGGAGACGGTATTGGTTATGCCTTGTATAGCGAGAATATAAAAAGAATGCAGGGATTTGGTGGGGGGATGAAAACTTTTTACGGTTTTATGAACGATTTGCAAGAGATTAAAAACTATGGCGGAAAATCAGATTTAAAAACTGCCTTGGATTTTGTTGCCCCAAGATTAAAAAAAGCATCCACAGTTTTTATAATTTCGGATTTTTTAAATTGTGATCAAGAAACCTTAAACACTCTGAAAAGATTTATGCAAAACTATGAGACCATTGGGATTATGGTTAGAGATCCTGTGGATAATGAAATGCCGAATCTTGATGAAGAAGTTATTGTGGAAGATATCTATACCGGGGAACAGATGATAGTTAACCCTAAATTAATTGAGCACGAGTATGGTGAAAAAGTTGATAGGCAAAAGGAATTGATAGGGGGTGTTTTTACTAAGTCGAGAGGGGATTTAATAGAATTAGAAACCAACAAGGATTTTGTGTATTTGCTTGCAGCTTTTCTAAAAAGAAGAACTAAAAACAGGAGGGAAATAATATGATTTTTTTTGAGAACGTTCAATATCTTTTTTTGTTACTAATTATACCTTTGTTTATTTTTTTCCACATTATATCTATTCGTGGGTCTAAAAAGCGGGCGATTAAGTTTGCGAACTTTGAAGCAATATCGCAGATTAAAGGTGTTGAGATTTTCTCTAGAAATTTAACTTTATTGTATTTGTATATTATCCTTGCGGTTTTGCTTATTTTTACTGTTTCTGGAATGTCTTATACGAAAGAGGTAGAAGTAAGTAATGCAGGTTTTGTTTTTGCTATTGATGCTTCTGGAAGTATGGGTGCCAGAGATATTGAGCCCAGTAGATTGGAGGCAGCTAAGAATCTCGGATTGGATTTTTTAGATATTGTTCCAGAAAAAACCTCTATTGGAGTTATTTCCTTTTCTTCAAGGTCTTTTATACATACAGAAATGACAGAAGATAAGATTAAAATTTCTAATTCTTTTAAAAGTATTACCTTGCAAGATTATACTGGGACGGATATGCTTGATGCAATAACAACCTCAATTGATATTCTAGAAGGAAGTAATGAAGGAAAGATAATCCTTATTAGTGATGGTGGATTAAATATAAATACTATTGAGCAAGTTATTGTCTATGCAAAGAGTAATAATGTTGAGATATTTGCATTGAGCGTTGGAAATGGTGAAGAAAGCGCGGATATTGGGGGGGCAGAGTTTAAAAATTCTCAGGAGGCCTTAAAACTAATAGCAGAAAATACTGGGGGGAAATATTATCTTGTTGAAGAACCAGAAAAATTTTATGAGGCTATAAATAATCTTTTACTTGTTTCCAAAAGAAGTGATGCGATAGATATTTCAATGTACCTTTTATTTGCTTCTATTAGTTTGTTAATAATTCTTTTCATTCTTCATAATACAAGATATCGGATTTTACCATAATTTTTAATCTTTTTTAATTAACTTAAGTAGAAGTTCTTATATTCTAAATGTTATGTCTAACTTTGGTAGATTTACTTCCATGTTTGAGATGTTTTTTTCCGAAAATTTTAATTTTGATAATAATTCGTTCGTATTTTTTGAATAAATATCTAAATATAATATATTATCTTCAAAAGTCTTTTTAAAAGTTATATTTTCTCTTAAAGCACATTCTGTTTTTATTATCCTTTTTGGCAGACAAGAGTTTAGGTCTATACAAATTCGTTCTTTAAATCCATTGAAAGAGAGGTTGTCTTGCATTATTTGGTTTATAGAATAATTAGCTTTACATGGGCTCTCTTCGCTGCATATAAATTCTGGCAAGCAAGCTTCTTGATTCTTTGATTCCGATTGGAATTTTCCTGGAGAAACTCTTTGAATACTTTCTATTATTGTTGAAATGAACCCCCTTTGTTCATCAGAAAAATATTCTTTATTCGAATCTCTTAAAATTGTAAAGTTATAATTTTCTATATTTTCAAGGGAGGATTCCTCTGAAGTATTTCTTGAGTTTTCATGGGGGTATAGAATCTCTTGATCTTTATTTTCTAAACTTGAAAGTTTTTTTAATTTATTTGGTGACTCTTCTGTTATTTCTTTATCTTGCCATTTTACCAAGTATTTTGCCCTTAGCAAGTTTATTCCATTAATGATGCCTATTTTTGTTCCTTCTTCATTTTCTTTGTATACAAATTCTCCAGATTTAAATTTGAAATAAGAATTGGTTAATATTAAACTAAGAATGATCAATACCATTAGTGTTAGAGTTAAGATTATTGGTTTTTTATTCTGGTACAAAAGCGATTTTTTCCTCACTTCTTTTGGCTTTTTCATAATTTTACCTAGTAAAGTAGTTATTTAAATTTTGTTGGTTGGATTAAAAAAGGAATAAAAACTTTTTTATACTCATTAAAGCTTGTTTTAATGAAGAGGTGAATATGTTAAGTTTAGAAAGTATCTTTGGTGAATCCATGGATGAATTAATTTTGAGGGTATATTTTTATAGAGAATACTGTATGATTTTTGGTGTTCTATTGCTGGTTTGTGTTGTGGTGGCTTTATTTTTTATATTTAGATCAAAATTAAAGCAAAGAAAGAAAAGATCTGAAGAGTGGAGAAAAATAGAATTAAAAAGAAAGATGGGTTTTTTTCAAAGAAAAAGTTCTATTAGTCCAAATAAAGATCTTTTAATTTTAGGAGATTTTTCTAAGGATTTTTTCAAAAAATATCTAAGAGAGGATAAGGAGTTAACATTTGAAGAACTTGCTAAAAAGCTTGAAGAAAAAAACAAAAGGAAAATTGCAAGGGTTGCGAGGGTTTTAGATAGAGAAATTTACTCTGGAAACAGCATTGGTATACCGGGGTACCTTGTTTTAAGGGCCGATGTTTTTCAGGTTATAAAAAATCTTGATTTTGAAGAATTTATTGATTTTGAAGAATATGATGATGCTCTTTTCAAGAAGCAGTTAAAAAGAGAGAGAAAGATTAGGGAGAAAATAGAGAAAAACAAAAAGAAGAAAATAAAGACTAAACAAAAAGAGAAAAAAGATTCTAAAAAATTCCCTAAAGAGATTTCTAAAAGAAAAACTAAAATACTTAGGATTAAAAAAAAGAATGTTAAAAAGAAAAATTTCACTAGAAAAAAGAAGAACAAAAAGAAGAGGAAATAATAATTATAAGGGAACTGTTAGCAAGCCATAAACCTTATTAATCTCCTAACTTTTATTTTAATATGAAACATATAGTTTATTTTTCAAGCTCAGCGGTTACTTCTGGAAAAGCGTTGTCTGGAAAAGATGCGAATTTGATGAAAGCAGGAAGAATGGATATTGCTATCCATATTGTTATAGCTTCGCTGTTTTTGTCGCATGAAGCGAGAGAGGATGTTAAATTACATCTTGTTTTTTATGGTATGCCTGATCCCCCGAAACATATTGAAATCTCGATAAAAGAAGGTTTAGATATTAGTAAGAAAGATATCGCGGGGTTAATCAAGAGGGCACTGTATAAATATTCTGAGGGAAAAAAGACAGAAGTTTTTCCGGGTGTTTTTATAGAGAAGAAAAGTTTTTTGAAAGTTGTTGAAGAATTGCAAGACGAGGGCAAGGATGTTTTTATTTTAGATAAGAAAGGAAAGGACATAAGGGACATTAAACTTTCTAAAGAGAAGGATTGTGTTTTTGTTCTTGGGGATCAAGATGGCCTACCTGAAAAAGAAACTAAACGATTGATTAAAAGTCAAGGTGTTGAAAAAGTTTCTGTCGGCCCGAAGATGTATTTTGCTTCACAGACTGCTGTTATTTTGAATAATGAATTGGATAGAAGAGGGGTTTGATTATTTTTATTTTAAAGATTCCCACTACTAGTTTCAGCAAAGCTGAAAAACCCGCCCTTTTCCTCTACACCTCTTCCGCCCCAAATAAAATAGTTTTAAAATAAAAATTTTTTGAGGTTAATAAATCATAATTAATTTTCACCCTGTTTTAAACCTTAGAATTGCCCCAACACCGTTGGTGATGCTTTGAAATTGATGTGCTTCTTCTGTTTCATCTGAAATGATTTCTACTTGTGCAGAAATATTTTCTGCTTTGGTTTTTATGTCTTCGAATATATCCTTATCAAGATTTCTTGACATAAGAACAATTTCTACTGCACCGTATTGAAGGGCTTTTTTTATTTCGGAGGGTTTGTACACGGCCATGTCTGGGGTTTTCCCTAAGATTTCAAAAAACTTGGTCAGAAGTTTTTTCTCTTTGATTATTTCTTGTTCAGCCAAAATATCCTGGGATCTTTCAACTAATTCTCCTAAACCACTTTCATCAGTATCTCCAAGATCAACACGGCCAATTACTTTTTCTTGCAATTGAGTTTGAAGATATTCGTTGTCTAGGAATTCATCTTTTGTCGGCATTGGCCCCCCTACTAGAATTCCTTTTAATCTTGGAAGTTCGAAAAATGCTTTCTTCATTTCTTCAGCTATTCTTTTGTAGAAATCTCTTGTGAGGCCTTCAGTTATTCTATGGAATCTTTGAGATGATTGCCCCCCGGCCCTAACTTTGCTAGGAATTCCTGAAGTCATTTTTTGTATAACCTCTATCTGTTTTCCATTTAACAGGCCGACTGTTGCTTCTTTTCTATCCATAACTAGAAGTGCGTAAAGTTCTTCCACTTCAAGCATTTTCTCAAGAGGTTCAATAATGAATTCTTTATCACATCTATATGTTCTTGTTTGGAGGGGTTGCGGGGGTTCGATAGTCCAAATTTGCATGTCTGTTGAGCCCTCATCTTTTGAAACATTACCACAATAGACTGCCAAACCATTTTCAGGGGTCTTTTTGTATTCCTTCAACTGCCTAACAATTTTCTCAAGAGCTTCAATAACATTTTTTCTCGTCGCTGTTGATTTAATATTCTTAGCAGTAGATTTTTCAGCTTCTAGTTGTTTTTGAACAGAATTTACATCGTAACCTGCTGGGATTAAAGCAGTGATTAATTCTGTATGGTTTCCTCTGATTTCTTTTAGTATTTTTACAACGTCTTCAAGTTCGTTTTTTGTTAATGCTGTCATTTTATATTTTGATTAAGCTATCTTGACTTTAAAAATTATGGGTTAGCTAGATGAATTCAATTTTGAATTTGCCTTGCTTGATTTCTTTTGCGTTTGTAACATCTTGGAGGTCTTTTAGAGTTTCACCTAATTTTTTTACTGTTTGTGTATCAAGAGTTAAGATTATCTCAGAATTCATTGCTTTTTGGGCCTTTGTTTTTTCTTGTCTTATTTTTGATAACGTTTTCGTAAAAGAGTCAAAGTCTGCACTGCAAGGAATATCTCTATCAATTTTTATTTCTGTAGGCCAAGAGGAAATATGGATCGATTTTTCTTTTTCTTCTCTTACATTAAAATATTTTTGGTAGAGCTCTTCAGCTATGAAAGGCATAATTGGAGCGAGCATTTTTATTATTGCAAGAAGAGAAGTGTAGAGGGTGTACTCTGCGGATAATTTCATCTCAGCCGTTTCTGTATAAATTCTCTTTTTAACTATTTCTAGATAATTGTCTGCGAATTCTTTCCAAAAGAATTGTTCCACCTCGGATTTTACTTTGCTGTATTCATATTTTTCAAAATTTTCGGTAGTAGATTTAATTAATTTGTTGACTTTGTCTAGAAAGAGAATATCTATTGTGTCTAACCTTTTTGGTCTTGCTTGTCCGTTGTAATCTTCTAGATTCATAAAAACAAACTTTGATGCGTTGTGGAGTTTGTTTATGAATTTTTTCCCTGCGATTAAATCTTGCTCCTGATAATCTAAGTCGCTTCCTAATTTGGATCCTGCGGCCCAGAATCTTAATGCATCTGATCCGTAGTTATCCATAACTTCTACAGGGTCGACAATGTTTCCTTTTGACTTTGACATCTTTTCTCCGCCTAAAGAAACAATTCCTGAGATAACGATATCGTTCCAAGGTAATTTTTTCTCATGCAACCATGATTTAACGATTGTGTAAAATGCCCAAGTTCGGATTATGTCGTGGGCGTTTGGTCTTAAAGACATTGGTAAGTTTACTTTTGATTTTGCTTGGGGCAGATTGTATGCAATCTGGGGTGTTAGCGAAGATGTTGCCCATGTATCTAAAACTCTGTCTTCAGGAATTGCTTTGGATTTACATTTTGGACATTTCTTTTCTGTTTGTAAGGGGTCTACTGGAAGTTCTTTTTCTTCCGGAAGAATTATTTCATTACATTTTGGACATTTCCATATTGGGATAGGGACTCCGAAATGTCTGTTTCTCGAAATGTTCCAGTCCCATTCTAATCCGTTAACCCAGTTTTCGTATCTCTTTCTCATGAATTCCGGATACCATTTTATTTTTCTTCCAAGTTCGATCCATTTTTTCTTTTTGTCAATTATTTTTATGAACCATTGTTCTGTTGGGATGAATTCTATCTCGCACCCACATTTGTCGTGGCAATTTACAACATGGGTAATTTGTTTTTGTTTTGTGATTAAATCTTTATTTTTGAGATCTTCAATAATCTTTTTTCTTGCTTCTTTTACTTTTAGTCCCGAATAGTCTTTTGCAATTTTATTTAGGTTTCCATTTTTATCTAAAACAATTCTTGGTTGAAGTTTGTGTTTGTTAATTGCGTCAACATCAAATTTATCTCCGTAAGAGCAGATCATTAAAACACCTGTTCCTTTATCTATTTCTGCAGAAGAATCTTCTAAAATTGGAACCTCCTGTTCGAATAAAGGAACTCTTGCTTTTTTTCCAACGAAAGATTTGTATCTTTTGTCTTTTGGATTTACGAAAACAGCGACGCAGGCTGGTAAAAGTTCTGGACGAGTTGTTGCTATTAGCAAGTCTTTTCCATCGCATTTGAATTTTAATGTTGAAAAATTGCTTGATAGTTCTTTGTCTTCTAGTTCAGCTTGTGCAATTGAGGTCTGACATTCGGGGCACCAGATTGTAGGGAAATTCTTTTCGTAAATATCTTTTTGTTTTAAGAGGTCGATGAAAGATTGTTGGGAGATTTTTTGAGAATGGTCATCGATTGTTGAGTAATACATGCCATACTCAGATGAGATTCCTAAGTCGATGAAATCCTTGATGCAAGTTGGGGTAACTTCTTTCAAGGTTTTTTGACAGAGCTTTATGAATTCTGTTCTTTTCATCTCTCGGCTTTTTACTTTGTTTGTTTTTTCTATAAATCTTTCAGTTGGCAGCCCGTTGTCGTCTGTTCCGAATGGATAAAAAATATTTAGGCCTTGCATTCTTTTGAATCTGATTATGAAGTCTTGTTGGGCGTATGAACAAGCATGTCCAATATGCATTCTTCCTGAAACATTTGGAGGGGGAGTGTCAATCGAGTATATTTGTTTCTTTGAGTTTGGATCAAATTTGTAGATCTTTTCTTTGTCCCAAAACTTTTTCCATTTTCCTTCTATTTCTTTAAAGTCGAGCTTGTTTTTTACCATGTTTTATTGAGATGAAAGTCATTTTTAAATTTTGCTGAATTGGGATTTCATACCTCCCACTACAAGTTCCAACAGAGTTGGAAAATCCGCCCTTTTTTCATTTGAATTGCCAAATGGGAGTAAAATCCAAAACTTTCCTTGAAAATTTATTCTGTCAAAACCTTTTTATACCCTCAGTATTTAAATTTTGTATGGCAGATAGTCAAGTTAATATGCCCTCTGGTTTTGGTGGGTTGCAAAGATATAATGAAGAATATGAAAGTATTTTTATGTTGAAGCCGGTGCACGTGATTGTGTTCGTGGTTTTGATAGTGGCTTTTAGAGTTCTGTTGGGGGTTATTTTTTAATGCTACCAGGAATGGGCGGAATGAGCCCTAAGAAAATGCAAGCGATGATGAAACAGCTTGGCATGGCTCAGGAAGAGATTGATGCTGAAAGAGTTGTTATCGAGAAGTCGGATGGGAGTAAAATAATTATTTCTGAACCGAATGTTTCTAAGATTAAGATGCAGGGCCAAGAGAATTTTCAAATTACTGGATTAGTTTCAGAAGAAGCTGGTGAAGTTGGGATTTCTGAAGAAGATATTCAAACTATCATTGATAAGACCGGGGCAACAGAAGAAGCAGCTAGAGAAAAGTTGGAAGAAGTTGGAGATTTGGCCGAGGCGATTTTGGCTTTGAGTGAGTGAGTTAAAGTTATTCAAAGATAAGCGATTTTTCTAAGCAACTAGGATTTTCTTCGATATGTTTTCTTACAGATGCTCTATGTTTGAATCTTCTTTTGTTAAAAAAATAAGCTTTACACTTTGGACAATAGTTAATTGGTGCTCGAATGTGAGATTCTCTCTCTATTTTTACAATTACACCCCCGACATTTTCCAGATACTCCCCACATTTTTTGTGTTGAGGAACATCCCCCCGATATGCTTGTGTCATATTGGTTTTCTAATTTGAATGTTTTTAATAATTGTTGTGGTGTATTTCACCTATATCCTCGAGTATACATAATTATTTTAAATGCATTTTCCTCTATTTTTTATGGAAAAGTTTATCATTAGTTTGAAATTGAGATTCCCACTAGATTTCTCCTTCGTCGAAAAACCCACCCTTTTTCCAACTCCTGGCCTCGCTCATTGCTTCTACACAAGCAAATTTAATTTCTTATTCGCGAAATCACTCGCCCGCACATCCGCCCCAAAAATTTGTCGATTTCAAGATATTTGTAAATCTCTGAGAGGTTTTTATTAACATGGAAAAATTCCTTGAAAGTTTGTTGGAAGCCGAGAAACTTATAAGTTTCGCAGGCCATATTGTTTATGTTACCCTTCCGGTTGTGCAAGAGGACAAGCTTTTGTTGAAAGTTCTTTCGGAGTTGAAGAAGGGGCTTGTGAAATGTTTGAATTCTTTGTTGCAATATGAGTATATTTTTAAGAGAATTAGGTTGTCGAACGATCCGAAGATAAATTTTGAGATTTTTAGAGATAAATGTTCTGCTCGTTATCAGATTACTCCGCATGAAGTTGGAAAAGTCAAGGAAATTTTGGAACTTGCTAGGAGTTCAGACGAAAGTGCAATGCAGTTTCCTCGGGGGAATAAGATTGTTATATTGTCTGCAGATATGAAACCGACGCAGATTAATTTGGAATTGATTAAAGAATTCCTTAAAGTTGCTGAAAGTGTTTTGAAAAAGACGAAAATGCACATGAAAAGCGACTAGTGTACAATATGTTGATTATACAAAAAATATAAAAAGCCCAAATACATTGTCTTACATACTGCCGAGAGTGTTGGTTGACAGATTATTAAATATGAATAAAGTATTAGGTACAGAGAGGAGAAAATAACTTTTTTAAAATGGAAAAATTAAAAATTTTACACATTTTCCAAAAAGGGGCCTTTTTATAAAATGGAAGATATTATACAAGAAAAAATAAGTGCAGACCATTTGTTGTATGTCAGTTTGAAGTACACGAAGACGTGCGATGTGATTCTTAATCTTACTTTGAGGTGGAGGATGATGATTGAAGTTGCTATAGATCGGCTTTTAGATAAAGCTAAGAAAAAGAAAAAGATTAAAGTTGTGCCTTCTAATAATGTTCAGAAGATTGAATCTGCTAGGAAATTATTCAGGAAAGACAAGAATTTTCAAGAGGTTATTGGGATGTACGAGTTTTTTAGAAAGATAGAAGGTTTGAGGGCGGAGAGGATTGGCGAGTTTAGGAAAAATGTGTGCTTGAGGGTAATGTATCGAGGGGAAGAGATAAATATAGACTTGGAAAAACTGAAAGAGTACTCGGACCAGTTAGAAAAGTTTATAAGTACTACAAAACAATTTCTTTTGAGTAAATGATTCCATTCTGGGAGAGATTATTCAAACTAAGATGACTAAAGTAATTGTGATAACTTCAGGAAAAGGGGGCGTTGGAAAGACAACAACCGCTATTAATTTAGGTGCTGCCATGACTCATTTTGGAAAGGACGTTATTGTTATTGATGGGAATTTGACAACTCCGAATGTTGGGTTGCATCTTGGAAGTCCCGAGGCTCCTGTTAATTTGAATCACGTTTTGACAAAGCAAGCGGATCTTTACGAGGCTATCTATGAACATGAATCTGGTCTGAAAATTATTCCTGCTTCGCTTTCTATAAAAGATTTGAAAGATCTGAAATTAGAGAATCTCAAGAATTTGAAAAAAGATTTGGAAGATCTTTCTGATTTTGTTATTATTGATAGTTCTGCAGGTTTGGGAACAGAGGCCTTGTCTGCTATTGATTTAGCGGATGAACTTGTTGTTATTACAAATCCTGAAATGCCTGCGATAACTGATGCTTTGAAAGCGATGAAGGTTGCAGAGCAGAAAAAGAAATTGGTTAAGGGTGTTATAATGACTCGTGTTAGGAATAATAAAAGCGAGATGCAGCCCGAGGAAGTTAAGGACATGCTTGAGACTGATATTTTGGGTATGGTTCCTGAGGACATTTCTATTCAAGAAGCTTTGAAAATGAAAAACCCCGTGGTTATCACTCATCCTAAATCTAAAGCCGCAAGAGCTTATAAGGAAATTGCGGCACAACTTGTTGGCGAGGAATACGATTCAAGTGTTGATACAGAAAGTATATGGGAAAAGATTGGGAATATGTTTAAAGTTAAGTGAAGAAAGTGAATTTATATCTTGTATCACAATTATCTTTAAAAAGTAAAGAATTCTATTTTATCTATGAGAAGAAATTATTTGTCAGCATTGAAAGCTGTTGGTTATGCTGTGTGTGCTTTGGAGCTTGCAACCCTCGGGTTTTTAGGAGGTTCCCCGTTTGTGTATCGAATGATAGATAGAGAAAATCAGAGACAAGCAGCTGCTGCGCTTGTGAGGGCTGGGGATTCTAGAGAACTTAGAGAAATTAGGGAAGCGTATCAAGAGGAATTAAGAGAACTTAATGAATCTTTTAGGAAAGATTTGGAGTTTTCCCAAAAGATTGAGCCTTTAGAAATGGTTCCCTTGAGGTTGATTAAGTCGGTTAGGCTTCGCGGGAATTGAAGACCAAAATCTTTAAAAACACTCATTTTCTCTCTTTTCTGTTAAGGATAGGTTAAACGATGTTTGTCTTATTCTGGTATGAAAATGATAAGTAAAGGCGATAAAGTAAAACTTGAATATGAAGGCAGACTTGAGGACGGGAACGTTTTTGATTCTTCTGAAAAGCATGGCCAGTTGTTGGAGTTTGAAGTCGGAGCTGGAAAAGTTATTCCTGGTTTTGATGAGGCTGTTGACGGAATGGATAAAGATGATGAAAAAGAATTTGAGATTGCCCCTGAAAAAGCTTATGGTGAAAGAAAAGATGAGTTGAAGCAGGAAGTTCCTAAGTCGCAATTGCCACCCGTTCCTGAAGGACAAGAATTGAAGGCCGGAATGCAATTGGCTGTTCAGACGCCGCAAGGGCAGATGCCTGTGATGATTACAGAAGTTAAGGGCGATTCTATTGTTTTAGATTTGAATCATCCGCTTGCTGGAAAAAAGTTAATCTTCAAAATCAAAGTTAAGGACATTAGTAAAGGAAATGAAAAATAAATTTATAAATAAAAGTAGTTCTAAATTTAATGTAAGGAGGTTAAAATGAATAAGATTTTTGTTGGTAATTTGGCTTGGTCTGTTGACGATGCAAAGCTTCAAGAGCTTTTCTCTGAGTTCGGAAGTATAACTAGTGCTAATGTTATAGTTGATAGAAGCTCAGGAAGATCAAAAGGTTTCGGTTTCGTAGAATTCTCAAGCGACGAAGAAGCTGCTAAAGCTGTTGCTGGAATGGACGGTAAGGAAATTGAAGGCCGTGAATTGAAAGTTAACGAAGCTAAGCCTAGAGAAGAATAATTCTTCTCACAATTTATTTTTTTATTTTTTGTAAGTTTTTTATTTTTTTTCTAAGTAGATAGTCGAGTATAATTATCTTTAAGAAGTGATGAGGGGTTATAAATAAATGAGTGCTTTTGAAATAATTGAACCTTATAATTCTGATGGGGGTGATTCGGGAAATACTGTCTCAGTCAGCTCGGAAGAGTCTCTTGAATGTCCTTTTTGTTTTACACAGATAGAATTACAACCCTTGCGAGGGATAATGTGGTCTGGAAATATATTACAATTATTTCTCAAATGTAAGAAGTGTAAAAATTCTTTTATAGGCTACGCAAGATATGATACTGATGATAGAAAATTTCACATTACTTCTCTTTCAAAAGGAAATCACAAGAAAAGAAATTTTCCTGAGGAGATTAAAGAAATTTCTGAAAAGTTTGTTCAAATCTATACAGAGGCAGAATTTGCAGAACAAGAAAGATTAAAAGAAATTTGTGGGGTTGGTTATAGGAAGGCATTAGAATTTTTGATAAAAGATTATTTAATAAAAAAACTTCCGGATAGTGAAGAAAAAATTAAAGATAAACCTTTGGGAAATTGTATTTCCGAATTAATCGAAAATCCAAAAATAAAAGAGATTGCTAGAAGGGCGGTTTGGCTTGGTAATGATGAGACACATTATTTTAGGGAATGGGAAAATAAAGACTTAGAGGATTTAAAAAGATTGATCGAGATTACAGTTCATTTCATTTCCATGGAATTTCTTAATGATAAATACCTTGAGGAAATGAGTTAAAATGTTAAACAAAAAAGCACAAGCACATTTGCATGGGCATTATACTGGAGATATGCCCTTTGGAATTTGGTGGTTGATGGTCTCAATAGGATCTATCGTCTTGGGATTATTGATAGAACCTTTGAGCATACTTATTTTTATTGGGGTGGTTTTATTAATTTTAGAAATAGGCTTCTTTTTAATTGCCTTTTTGCATGATTATGGATATTAATCCTTTCCTCTCAACTTATTTTTTGACCATTCTCTACTTTCTTTCTAGAATCGGGGGTTAACAAAACAACATTATTTTTTTCTTCAGAAGATGCTGCTAGCAGCATACCTTGGCTTTCAATGCCTTTCATTTTTCTAGGCTCGAGGTTTGCGATAACAATTATTTGTTTTCCTTTAAGTTCTTCCTTGGTGTAAAATTGTTTTATACCTGCCAAGATGGTTCTCTTTCCTAATTCTTTTCCGACATCTATATTTAGCTTCAGAAGTTTATCTGCTCCCTCAACATCTTCGGCGGAGAGAATCTCTGCGATTCTTAAATCAAGTTTTTCCCAATCTTGGAATTGAATATTTGCAACGTTTGTCATGATTTCTTTAATCTTTGGTTGTTTATTAAGTTTTTTATTTTTGATATTAAAGAGTTCCTCAAGGGATTTGTTGTTACTAACGATTTCTTTTACTTTTATTATTTCTTCTTCAGATATTTTAGAAAATAGGGGCTTTGGATTTTTTACTGAGAAAGTTCCTAGATTAAAATCTAATGCGGAGTCCCAAATTTTAGAATTTTCTAGGGTTTCTTTTAATCCCAATTGATCCCATGCTTGAGAAGTTTTTTTTGGGAGAAAGGGATTCAGGGCAATTGCCAATATCCTGTTTAAGTACAAACAGAGATATAATACTGTGCTCACTCTTTTTTTATCCTCTTTGATTATTTTCCAAGGTTTATTATCGTTAAAATATTTATTTCCTTCTGAGCACAATAAAAATATTTCTTGGAATGCTGTCCTTATCTCATTTTTTTCCAAAAGGTTTGTTATCTCTAAGAATTTTTTCCCTATGACTTTCGTAAATGTTTTATCTTCTTTAATCAAGTCTTTAGGTAAGGGTTGATTTATCTTTCCATTGAAATTAGCTTTTACAAAGCTTAGCACTCTGTTTAAAAAATTTCCGTAGTTTCCGAGAAGTTGTGAATTATTGGTTTCTTGGAATTCTTTCCATTTAAATTCAGAGTCACCAGATTCGGGAATGACTTTTGTTAAATATCCCCTCCAAACATCTACATCTATTCCTGACTGGTTAAGCTTTTCACAAAAAACTCCTCTTTTTTTGCTTTTTGAAAATTTTCCCCCTTCATAGTTTAAATATTGTAATCCAATTACATTTCTTGCCAAGTTAAAATTTCCCTCGGCAATGCACATCGCTGGCCAGAAAATTGTGTGAAAAGGGATGTTATCTTTACCTAAAAAATTAAATATTTCTGCTTCTCCTTGCCAGTATTCTTTCCATTTTTTTGTTATCTCTTTTGTTGATGAAACATATCCAATAGGGGCATCAAACCAAACATATAGCACTTTGTCTTCAAAACCTTTTAGAGGGATTTTAATTCCGTGTTTTAAATCTCTTGAGATGCATCTTGGTTTCAAGCCTTTGTTGATCCAACCTTTTGCGATACCTTTGACCTGGGATCTCCACATGTCCTGTTTGTTAATCCATTTCTCTAGGGGTTTTTGTAATTTGTCCAATGAAATAAATAGGTGTTCGACTTCTTTTATTTCAAGATTGCCCCCTGTGATTGCACTTTTTGGGTTTATTAATTTATTTGGTTCCAATAGGGTAGTGCATTTTTCACATTGATCCCCATTTGCTTCTTCATACCCGCATTCTGGGCAGGTTCCTTTGATATATCTATCTGGAAGAAAACGGTCTTCTTCTTTTGAATAGAATACTTTAATTTTTCCTTTTTTGATATAGCCGTTTTTGTATATCTGTTTGAAAAAATCCTGGGATGTTTTGTGGTGTATTTCTTTACTTGTTCTAGAAAAATTATCATATGAGATCAAAAACCAGTTGTATATTTTTTTATGTTCTTTGAATAATTTATCTGAGAATTTTTTTATTGGAACGTTTATTGATTCTGCAGCAATTTCTGAAGTTGATCCATTTTCGTCAGTTCCTCCAACAAAAAGCGTTTTGTAACCTCGTGCTCTAGAGAAACGTGCAAAGATATCCGCAGGTAAATGGCTACCGACAATATGTCCTAAGTGAGGCACATTGTTTATGTAAGGAAGCGCAGCGGTGATTAGTCTTTTTTCCTTTCCTTGTTTTTTTAGAGTTGGTTTTGCCATGATGTTGAAGAGAACGCCTAGGAGTATAAAAATGTTTTCAAACCCGCAACTTTTATAACTCCTATTTTTCTCGTCTAAGTTATAAGAGGTGAAGGTGAAATCAAAAAAGGGAGTGGGTGAGGAAGAGATTAAGAAAAAGAAGAGGATAGAGAAACATTCTGATCCAAAGGATAGTCCGTGCGAGAAGGAAAGGAAATACCTTTCCCGGTTTCATAGTATCCAAGAGGGTATTTTTTGTTCTGTGAGATCAAGTTTTGGAGATAGGTATATTGCCCCTTTTGCGATTGCTATTAATACAAGCAACTCTGCCGTTGCTATGTTAACGAGTCTTTCTGGACTTTTTGGGCCCTTAAGCCAAATGTTTGGAAGTAAATTAATGGAAAGTAATTCTCGGAAGAAAATCTTAAGAAGGTTTATTTTTTATGAATCTTTTATCTGGTTGTTCTTTCTTGGAATTGTTGGCTTATTTTACTTTAATCTTTTAGTATCTCTTCTCCCAGTTTTTTTACTTCTTTTCTTTGCTATTTATATGTCTATTGCCCATATTCCTATTCCAGCCTGGTTTTCTTGGATGGGGGATTTAGTCAATGAAAAGTACAGGGGTCGGTGGTTTTCAAAAAGAACTTTTATAATTGGTTTTACTTCTGTAATCTTAGCAATTGCTTCTGCAATATTCTTGGACCTTATGAAAGAAAGAAATTTTTTGATTCTGGGATTTGGGATTTTATTCTTTTTGGCTTTTTTGGCCAGGTTGTATTCGTGGAAAACTTTCAAAAAGATGTATGAGCCCGAATTGAAGTTGAAGAAATCCAATTTGAAAGGGTTTGGATTTTGGGATGTTTTATTAAATTATAAAAAAGATAATTTTTCAAAGTTTGTTTGGTTTAGATTTTTGTTGAGCTTTGGAACGTTTATTTCTGCACCTCTTTTTGCGGTTTATCTTTTAAGGTATCTCGGATTTAGCTACTTGATTTATATGGCTATTACTTTGGCGGCCACCGTCTTTTCATTGTTAGTTATTGACTTATGGGGCGTTCTTACAGATAAGTTTGGAAATTACGAGGTCCTGATTTTGACTGCCGCCCTAATTCCGATGGTTCCTTTATTGTGGATGATCTCGCCTTCTGCTATTTACTTAATGGTTGTCCCGGCTTTAGTTGGAGGTATTGCTTGGGCTGGTTTTAATTTGGCTGCCGGAAATTTCATATATGATAATATTGCTTCTGAAAAAAGAGGAATTGCAGTTTCTTATTATAATGTTTTAAATGGGTTGGGAGTGTTTTTTGGGGCTGGTCTTGGGGCGTTGTTGATTAAATATCTCACAATTGATTTTATCACTCCGATATTTGCCATTTTTATTATTAGCGCAGCTGTTAGACTTTTGGCAGTTGTTTTTCTTTTGCCTAAGGTCAAAGAAATCAGAAAAATCCCAAAGATAAGGCCGAGGCAATTAGGGAGGATGGTTTTAAAATATGCTAGGCCTACTTTGGTTGAGGAAGGGCATGAGATTGTTTCCATAAGAAAATATCTGTGGAAGTAGGAAAATTTATAAACTTTAGAGTTTTGGTTATATCAATTAATATTTTTGATGTTCAAAATGTTTGGAAATAAAAAAAAGAAATGCGGAAGTTGTGGGAAGGGTCTTAATGGGAATTATAGTTATTGTCCTTATTGTGGGGGAGATTTATTGAAGAAGAAAGGTAAGGGAGATTGGGGACTTTTAGGAAAAGAGGATTCCTTGGGGGCCGATCCAGATAATTTTCAGGAACCGAATTTGGTTTTGCCGAGAGGCTTTAATATGATTTTTAATTCGTTGATGAAAAATCTAGACAAACAAATTAAGAAAACTCAGAAAGAGATGAGTCAAGAGCAAGAGAAAAATGTTTTGGAAAATATGGGTGCCAAGAAAAAAGGATTTAGTATTAATATTTCTTCTGGGACAGGAAATCCTCCGAAGATAAAAGTTCAGAGTTTTGGAATTCCCAAAGAGCTTTTGGAAAATCAGCTTAGGGGTTTGGGTTTGAATCCTACTGCATCGGCACCCTCGAAAAAGACAAATAAGATAGCCCCCGGGAAAAAGTTGAATATGTTTTCTATAGATAAGCAGAAAGAGTTTTCGGGTTTGAAAAAAGAAGAGCCGAAAGTTAATGTTCGTAGGTTGGCGGATAGAGTTGTTTATGAAATTGAGATGCCAGAAGTTAAAGATGAAAAGAATATCTCTATCGTAAAGTTAGAAGAGGGCATTGAGGTTAAAGCAATTGGGAAAAAGCTGGCGTATTCAAAAACAATTAACGTTAATTTTCCGGTTTTGGATTATAATTTTTCTAAGAAGGAAGGTGTTTTGGAATTGGAATTGGCTGCTGAATGAGTAATGGTAAAACTTATAAATCGTTTATTTCTTTCAAATGTGTAATGAGCCTGTAGCTAACTCGGTGCCACGCTTGCAGATAAATTACGCAGGCAGATATATGTTTGCGTAACACCTCGGTCTGGCCGCCAATCTTCGCTACAGAATTCATTATGTAAATGTGAGCCTGTAGCTCAGTCTGGCTAGAGCGCTGCTCTGATAAGGCAGAGGTCCACGGTTCAAATCCGTGCAGGCTCATTTACTTTCAATAACCTTTAAAAACCCAATTTCTTAATCTTAACTATGGTAAAAGGAATGTATCATTATATTCGGCAGGCGTGGAAGAAGCCAGACAAAGTTGTTCTTAGACAAAGGATGATTGAGTGGAGAAGGTCGGAGGCCGTTGTGAAAGTTGAGAAGCCGCTTAGATTAGATCGGGCCCGAAGTTTAGGTTACAAAGATAAGAAAGGTTTTGTTGTTGTTAGGGTTAGAGTTTCAAGAGGAGGACATAAAAGACCGAGGCCGAACAAAGGTAGAAGAAGTAAAAGACTGACTGCGAGATTGCCTTTGAAGATGTCTTACAAATGGATTGCTGAACAAAGAGCGGCGAAGAAGTTTAAGAATCTTGAAGTTTTGAATTCATACAATATTGGAAAAGATGGGGTGCATTATTTTTCTGAAGTTATCTTAGTTGATGCTTCAAAACCAGAAATAAAATCCGATAAGAATATTAATTGGATTGGAAAACCTGGAAATAAGAATAGGGTTTTTAGAGGTTTGACTTCAGCAGGAAAGAAATCTAGAGGATTGAGAAGTAAGGATCCGACAAACAAAGCGAGACCAAGTGTAAGGGCTGGAAAAAGAAGAGGGAAATAGGAAAGTTTAATAATTGTTTTTGGTATAGAAATTTATGAAGAGGAAAAATAAGTTATTTAATTTTCTAAGTGAATTGATCCCCCCTTATTATAGCTTTAATATTCGTTGTCTTTTTTAATAACGAAATTGCATTGATTTTAATCGGGGTTTGTTTGCTAGGTTATACTTTTTTACATAGATATCAAAAAGGAGAAGTTTATCTATTTTTATTGGGATTATTTTTTGGTTTGATCTTGGAATTGATTGGGAATTTTTACCTCGGACAGAAATGGGCCGAGGCATCTTTTTTTACAGTCCCAATTTGGCTACCTATTTTTTGGGGCTATGGTTTTGTTATTATAAGAAGAATTGGAGAAATATTTGTTGAAAGGAAATAGATTTATTTTTCTGCCTTATTTCTTAGCTTACTCTCACGTTCTTTTTGTTTTATCTTTTCTTCAAGATCTAATTTATCAATTAATTCTTTGTATCTGTTTCGTATTGTAACTTCTGTTATTCCTGCGATGTCTGCTACTTCTCTTTGGGTTTTCTTTTCGTCGTTCATTAGGGCAGCAACGTAAAGTGCGGCTGCCGCGATTCCTGCTGGACCCCTTCCTGAAGTTAATTCAACTTTGTCGGCTTCGTTTAAAACTCTCAATGCTTCGTTTTGGGTTTTTGGAGAAAGTTTCAAAACCGATGAAAATCTTGAAACGTAATCTTTTGGAGAAGATTGTTTTACCTTTATTCCTAATTTTCTAATTATGAATCTGTAAGTTCTTCCGATTTCTTTTCTTTCAACGTCTGAAGCCGTAGCCATTTCGTCTAGAGTTCTTGGAATGTTGTAGGATCTGCAAGCGGCGTATAAACATGCTGCTATTACTGATTCCATTGATCTTCCTCGGACTAAACCTCTTTGTAAAACGTAATTGTAAATTCTTGAGGCCTCATCTTTAACGACATTTGGAAGATTTAAGTAAGAAGCTATAACTCTCAGCTCGGCCATTGCAAGTCTCAAGTTTCTCTCAATTGAAGTTGAAACTCTTTCTTGCCATTTTTTTAATCTTAAGAATTTTCTTGTTTGCCCTGATTCAAGTTTGTAGATATCTGAAACCTCTCCGATGTTTGTTGTTAAACCTTTATCGAATTTTTGCATTGATATGGGTGCTCCGCCACGTCCTTGCTTCTCATTTTTATCAAATTTTCCTGCAGGGTCCATTCCAGAATCAACCATCTTTTCTTCTACAACCAAACCACAATCATTACAAATTATTTCTCCGAGATGTGGATCATGTGTTAAATTAATGCTATCGCATTCGGGACACTTTTTTATATTAGCTGACATTTTATTTTAGAATTTTATTATTATTTAGTTAAACACAAACTTTATAAACCGACACCCTTTTTAAACCTTGTGGTTTGTGTTGTTTTTCTTAGGGGGTGAAAGGATAATTTTGGATTTTTGGATTTTTTTTTGAAATTAACTTATCACACAAATTTTTATAAATGCGTTATGTTTGTTTTTACAAAATGAACGGGATATTAGTTATTTTGGATGGAATAGGTGATTTGCCACACAAGCTATTAGAGAATCAAACGCCCCTGGAATATGCGGAAACTCCGAATATAGATTTTTTTGCTGCTCGAGGAAAACAGGGATGGATGATTCCTGTTAAGCCGGATTTTGTTCCGGAGTCTGATGAGGCGATAGTTAGTATTTTTGGGAATAAACAGATTGATAGTACAAGGGGGCAGCTTGAGGCAAAAGGGGCTGGGATAAAAATGACTAGGGGCGATCTTGCCTTGAGGGTTAATTTCGCCACAATCGATTCTCTTGATAATGGAAACATAATTGATCGGAGGGTTGGAAGGACCTTGACAACTGCAGAAGCGAAAATTTTAGAGAGGGATTTGAACAAGCAGATAAAAATGCCTTTTGATTTTGAATTTAAATCAACGGTTCAGCATCGTGGAGCTTTAGTTTTCAAGGGCGGTTTTTCAGATAATATAACTGGAAATGACTTTACATATGTGAAGGGGAAATCTTTAAATGAATCAAAGATTGCTAATTGTAAGCCTCAAGACGATGATGAAAATTCACAATATAGTGCGAATATAGTAAATGAATTTTTAGAAAAAGCGTTTGAACTCTTGGATAAGCACCCAGTTAATGAAGCTCGTCGGAAAAAAGGTTTGATGGCTGCCAATTATTTTTTGGTTCGAGGAGCCGGAATTGAAATTCCTAAGTTGAAGCAATATAAAAAATGGCTGTCTGTTGCGTATATGCCTTTGGAGATTGGCTTTTCAAAATTGTCTGGAATGACTGTTTTTGATTTTCCTTATCCGGAATTGAAAAAATTAGATTCATATGAAAATTTGTATGATGGTTTGAGAAAAGCTTGCAAGTTTTCTATAAAAACTTTGAAAAGACAGCATAAGAATTTTGATTATGCTTATATTCATCTAAAAGAAACGGATTTGCCGGGGCATGACAATAAACCTTTAGAAAAGTTGAAAATGATTGAATATATTGATTCGACGTTTTTTAAATTTCTGAGAAATTTTGCTCCGAAGAGATCTATTAAAGTTGTTGTTACAGCAGATCATTCAACGCCCTGTAAATTAAAAGATCATAGTGCAGACCCTGTTCCGGTTTTGTATTATTCTGGGGAAGCGGGAATTAAGCCAGATGTTGATAAGCATTTTTGTGAGAAGCAGGCAAGAGTGGGTAGTTTTGGAAAAGTTGAAGGTAAGAATTTTATTAAGAAGATTGGGTTTGGGAAATAGTGAATTTCACAACAACAATAGTTAAAAAGCAGTTCTTGTTCGTTTTCTTGTAGAAAATGATTACTTATAACGACATATACGAAGCTCAAAGGAACCCCCTGGTTCTTTGGAAACCTCCTCGAAGTGCGGATACCCTAAAGGGCACGAGACGGCGATTTCAGAAATGCCTCTTGCGAAATCGCAAAGCTGCTTCGGGAGATATAGAATGATCACTTATAACGACATATACGAAGCAGCTCGGAAGGAAAGATATAGCGATCAACTTCAACCCATAGCGAAGAAGTTTATCCAAGATGTTTCAAGCTATTTTGTTGAAAAAGAAAAGATCGCTTCGAAAACAGGAGATGATTTTTCTGAGTCAAATATTAAGACAAATAAACAAATTGAGAACGCTCGGACTTTGTTTAAAGAATTAATGTTGCGTAGGAGAAGAAAGATTTTGGACCTGGTTTTGATTGCTGCTGAGACAGGAATTTCTAAACAGGATTTTGAGAACATGCTTTTACTTGAGAAAGAACTTTTTGAGGGTATAATGAAATGCATAGAAGAAGGTGACAAGAAAGTTAAGGGGCTTTTGAATGGGGGCCAGGAGATAGAAAAGAAAAATCAGATGATTGTTTTTAAGGGTGCTGTTGAGGAGTTTGTTGATTTGATGGGAAATAAATTGGGGCCTTTTGAAAAAGGTCAGATCGCAAATATTCCTCGGGAAGTTGTTAAAATTTTAGTTGATTCTGGAAAGGCTGAGAGCGTTGAAGAGTGAAATTGTTTTTGAATAGGTATTCATAATAGAAAGGTTTAAATAGTTTAATGAATAGGTATTCATAATAGAAAGGTTTAAATAGTTTAATGAATAGGTATTCATAATGAAAATCTTTGATTTTCATACTTCCAAAAACCATAAAAGTTTTTAGAAGTAATTAAACTGAAATATTTTATAGAGGAAAATAAAAATGCCAAGATTTGATGGAACAGGACCTGCTGGACAGGGGCCAATGACTGGAAGAGGATTAGGGCCTTGCGGAGCTGGAAGAGGATTTGGAAGGGGCGGATGCCCAAGATTTTTCCCTGGAAGGGCTAGTTTTAAACAGCCAAGCAAGGAAGAACAAAAAACTTTTCTGGAAAGTGAGCTCGAAGCTCTGAAAGAAGAAATGCAGGAAATAGAGAAAGAATTAAAAACATTTAAGAAATAGTCTAGTTAAAGGAGAATGAAAACTAAATTATTTGTTTCTATTTTAGCAGTAGTTGTTAATCTTTTATTAGCTATTGGCAAGATTTTTGTTGGAGTGATTAGTAAATCTGCTGCAATAATCGCAGATGGAATAAATTCTGCTACTGATGTGGTTGCTTCTAGCTTAAGTTTTGTAGGAATAAAAATAGCTACAAAACCCGCTGATGAAGGGCATCCCTATGGCCATGAAAGGGCAGAAGTTATTTCGGGTTTGTTAATAACAGTAATTATTTTCTTATCCGGTTTATGGATTATTTTCGATGCAATAAAAGGCTTTTTTACATCTGAACCTCTTGTTTTGGGGTTCTTAGCTTTTTTAGTTATGGGAATTTCTGCGTTAGTTAATGGAATTATGTCCCCGTTGAAAATTTATATTGGGAAAAAACATGACTCGATTAGTTTAGTTTCAGATGGTATTCACTCTAGAATAGATTTGTTGGTTTCAGTTGTTATTTTTTTAGGGCTGTTTTTAGTGAGATATTCTCCTTATGTGGATTCGGTTTTAGCTTTGGTTGTTGGGCTGTATATTTTGAAGGAATCTTTTTCATTGGGAAGGCAAACAACAGATTCTTTATTGGGCGCGAGTGCAGGGAAAGAGTTTGAAAAGAAGATTAAAGAGATCTCTAAGAAGAATAAAGTAGAAGTTAGTTCAATAAAAACTCAGAAATTAGGGAATAAAGTTTTTGCAGAGTTGTCGATTAAAATTCCTTCTAGATTTAAGGTCATGGATGCTGAAAAAATAAGAAAAAAGTTAGAAGTAAATCTTTTGGGGAATATCAAGGAACTTGAATATCTTTCTATACAGATTGAGAGCCACGAGGTTTCTTCGGGGTACCATCGGTCTGCTTTTGGTTTATCTGGGGGTCTTGGTTGGAAAAGAAGATCTGAAGACAAAGAAAGAAGTGGTGAAGGGCCAGGGGGATATTGTGTTTGTCCGAAAGGAGATTATAAAGTTAAACATAAACCAGGAGTTTCATGTAATGATTTAAAATGCCCGAAACATAAAATCAATTTAGTCAGAGAGGGGAAGAAATAACTTTTTTTAAATTGATTAAAAAGATAAATTTATTAAGTCTTTTTTGTTTGTTTTTCTATGGACGATACATTTAGAAAATGGACGGGAACGATTGTTATTCTAGTAGGAATTGCTTTTTTGTTCATTCCTATTGTAGGTTGGATCTATGGGGTTATAGGAATAATCCTTGGAATTTTAATTTTGAAAAATAAGTCTGAAAATTCTATTGAGGAGAGGAAAGATCGAGCAACTAAATCAAAAGGGAGGAAAAAACAATGACAGAACTTATTATTACAACTGGAAATGAAATTCCGGGGAAAAAAGTAACGCAGATTCTTGGTGTTGTTAAAGGGAATACTGTTCGTGCGAGGAATATCGGAAGAGATATTGGGGCAGGATTGAAAAGTATTGTCGGAGGAGAGATTAAAACTTATTCGGATATGAGTGCGACTGCTCGGGACGAGGCGTTTAATCGGATGGTTAACGAGGCTGTTGATTTGGGTGCTAACGCGATAATCGGTGTTAGATTTAGCACTTCAATG
>Ga0075122_10000724_pt1 | contig 25036 bp, 26 predicted proteins | sample AntAceMetag02UKB_FD_69790 | JGI IMG/M metagenome (GOLD analysis project Ga0075122, IMG submission 69790) | Saline lake microbial communities from Ace Lake, Antarctica - Antarctic Ace Lake Metagenome 02UKB | ecosystem: Environmental > Aquatic > Non-marine Saline and Alkaline > Saline | place...
GGTACGATTTTCGCTCCTCTAGCTATAATTATTTACACTTTAATAAAGAAGGGTTCATTCAAATATAGTTTCCCTCATCTTGGAATAGCATTTTTGGGTGGCACCTTAGCTGGAATAGGTGGTTTACTTCTCTTTTATACCTTATTCAAAGGGGCGGGAATATCAACAACAGTACCAGTGATACGTATTTTAAGTATTATATTAGTCGCCGCTGGTGGAATTTTATTATTCGGAGAACCCGTTACTGTAAAATTTGTATCGGGATTGGCCTTAGCTCTTTCTGGTGTTTACCTATTATTGTCATAGAAGCGACAATATGCATTTTCATTTTTCCACAGCTTTATTATTAGGCGTGGTCGTGTTCGTCTGCCATTGCCTCCGCCTTGGTTTTATGAATTGTTCCGTCTTTGTGTTCAGCTGGAGTATAAACAGTGTAAAGTTTTAAATCTTCTTTTTCAGATGTGTTTATTAAATTGTGTTTTACGCCTGCTGGAACAACTGTGGCCCAGTCATCTTTAACTTCCGTTTCTTCGTCATTTAAAACAACTTTGCCTACACCTTCTTCAATTCTAATGAATTGATCAACATCGCTGTGAATTTCTTCACCTATGTCTTCACCTGGCTTTAAATTCATAACAACCAACTGACTGTTTGGCCCAGTAAATAAAACTTTTCTGAAGTTTGTATTTTCCTTGGTTTCTTTTTCAATGTCTGCTACATATCCTGTCATTTTTGTCACCCCCTTCTCTAAGTAATTTATAGCGTGATTAACTTGTTTGGTCAATACAGCTTGCTTTCGATGAAGTTGGAGCTTAGGGGTGAGAAGTTTAGTCGATATTTTGACTAAGCAGATATTTTCTCACCCCTATTTTTTTGACTTTTTTTATATTTTGGGTAATTGTTGTATTACTCGTCACATGCGAGATAATCGGGAACTAAATTTTCTAAATAAATTTGCAGCCTTTTCCCGTTATATTCTTTCAGGCACTCAAGATATCCTTTTTGGTATTTGAATTCTATTTTTCGAGCCCACCTTCTAACTGCCATTATTTGCTTCGGTGTTAACTGTTTCCGGAACGATTTATTTTTATTGATAAATTCCATCAAACTGACGCTTGCCATATAGGTACTCCTTGTACATAGATTTAAACGATCATTTTGCGGGCTGCATTTGTTAAGTCAACCCTGTTGTCAACGCCTTGCTCAATCAAGCCAAGTTTTACTAAGGGGCCTGAGTCGGTCCCCGACTGCAAAAGTCCGGGATCGTATTTTAATCGCCCCTTCTTGATATAAACTTGTACAAGAAATGCCTTGCAGCAACTAGGAAAACAATTGATGTCGATAATCTTAAACAGTTTATTCAAGCACTTCATGCAACCCTCCCTGGTGCGGTAAATTTCCCTTGCGGGTTAATATAAAAGAGCAACAATTACAAAGTCAAAAAGCAAAGTTTAAATTGCTATGGGACACATTATACATACAATCTTAATATTTTTCAAAAATATAATGTAAACTAGTCAAGATACATGTTTCTTTTAATAAACAAGCATAAGGGAGCTTCTTCTCATGACATCATATATTCTGTGCGTAGAGCAACTGGAGAAAAGAAGGTTGGTCATGCTGGAACTTTAGATCCAAGTGCCACGGGATTATTAATTGTAGGAGTAGGCCGCGAGTCAACAAAGAAGCTGGGCTGGATCGCAAAAGATACAAAAAAGACATATGAAGCAGAAATTTTCCTAGGTGAAAAGCGAGACACGGATGATTCTGAGGGGAAAGTTATCTCTAAGCAGAATTCGCCCAAAATATTAAGTATTGGCGAAGTTAAGAAAATACTAAAAAAATTTGAAGGATCACAAAAGCAACAACCACCAATATATTCGGCAATTAAGATACAGGGCAGAAAAGCATACGAACTTGCGAGAAAAGGAAAAGAGGTAATTTTAGAAAAGAGAAACATATCGATTTACTCGATTAAATTACTAGATTATAAGTTTCCCACTCTAAGTATCAGAACGACGGTTTCTTCAGGGACATACATCAGAGCTATTGCTCGCGATATTGGCGAAGTGTTTGGATGTGGCGCGTATTTAAAAAATCTTGTCAGAACTCGAATAGGTAATTACGATATTAAAAACTCTATTGAGGTCCACAAGTTAACGGCCGAGAATTGGAAAGATTTTGCGATTGAGATAGATTAGATTAAAATATTTAAAGTGAACTTAATATCATCAATATTTCTTGGCATTCTGCAGGGATTTACAGAATTCTTACCTGTTTCGTCCTCGGGGCATCTTGTTATTGCCCAAAATATAATTCCAGGTTTTGTCCAAGAGGGTGTTTTGTTTGATGTTTTCCTGCACGCTGGAACTGCTCTAGCTGTTCTTTATTATTTTAGGAAAACTCTTTTAAAACTAACTTCAAAATACATATTTCTAATTTTGTTAGCCACCATCCCTGCAGGTTTGGTGGGAATTATATTCAACTCGTCAATTGAGAAGCTTTTTGATGGAACAATTTTAGTCGGATTCGCCTTAATATTTACGGGTATTTTAAATTTTCTGACCGATAAAGCCAAAAAGGGATCGCAAAAAATTACTATTAAAAATTCTATTTTAATCGGCATGACTCAAGCATTGGCAATAATTCCCGGTATTTCCCGTTCAGGATCGACTATTTTTGCTGGAACCAGCCTGGGGATTAAAAGAAAAGAAGCAGCTCAGTTTTCTTTTTTACTTTCTGTTCCAGCTATTGTTGGTGCCAATTTGGTTCAGTTTGTTAAATATGGTTCAGGGTTAAGTGGGAATATTTTGATCTACGGGGCGGGCTTTCTGGCGGCTTTTGTTTCAGGGGTTTTTGCCATCAATTTTGTATTGAAGTTTTTATTAGCAGGTCGGTTTAAATTGTTTGCATATTACTGTTTAGGGCTGGGAATCTTGGTGATAGCCTTCTTATAGAAGTAAAAGAAGCTTGGGTGCGAATAAAACAATACCCACAATAACCGAGAAGATAGCGCTGACAAGCACGGCGGCAGCTGAAACATCTTTTGCAATCTTCGCTTCAGCGTTTATTTCTGGACTAACGAGATTGACCATAGCCTCAAGCATGGTGTTTAGAAGCTCAAAAATAATAACTAGAAATATAGTAATACTAAGGATGAGCCATTCTATCGAATTAAGTCCAAGGAAGTAGGCTGCCCCTAAAGCTAATATTGCGGTAATAACATGGATACGGAAATTCGGTTCTTTAGTAAACGCACTTTTCAAACCACTAAGGGCAAAACGAAAACTTTTGGTAATCGGGTATTTTCTGCTCATGTAACTATTTTAACCCAAACACCAGGAGATGTTCAAAGATAAATGTTTGTGTTAGCATAAACCAGAACATGGCGAAACAAAAAACTAATAAATTTTTCTTATATTTAGTTCCTGTTTTTGTTCTTTTAGGGGCACTTGTTCTTACAATAACTTCAAAAAGAATAACTACACCTGCCGGTTGTAATATCGACAATTATTCTGGTCAATTCAGTGAGGGTGATAACATAGCCGTCTTTGAAAACAAAACAATTTCTGTTCCCGTTCTTGCCAATGCATCTGAAGAGGATACCGTATTGGGTATTGCGTCTCCGAACGAACGATGGATAGAGGTGGACTTATCAGAACAAAAACTGAGAGCTTGGGACGGAAATGCTCTTTTCTTAGAAACACCGATTTCCTCGGGTTTGCCTTGGACACCGACTCCCAAAGGTGAATTTAGAATTTGGATAAAACTTCGATTTACTAAAATGGAGGGTGGAGAGGGTCAATACTATTACAATTTACCTAACGTTCCCTATGTTATGTTTTTTGAGAACGAAAATGTACCTGGTTGGAAAGGCTATGGATTACACGGAACATATTGGCACAATTCTTTTGGGGTGCAAAGAAGTCATGGATGTGTAAATCTTCCAACATCCGTGGCAGAAAAATTATTTTATTGGACGACACCAGAACTTGGAAATAACAAATGGGTCGTTTACGCTACAGATAAGAACCCAGGAACAAGGATTGTTGTCCACGAATGAATTTTTATTTAAATCAAGAGGCTGTGTTGGGAGCAACTAGTTCAACTTTATTTGTCACTTTCATTGCTAGTTTTTTGATTTGGTTTATGTTTGCCGGGTTAATTATCCTTTGGTTTGTTGATGGAAGGGTAAAAAAAGAACAGGCATTTCGTGCTTTTGCTGCGGCACTTTTAGCTTGGGTTATTGCCCAGATGCTAAAAAGTCTTCTTCCTTCTGTTCGGCCATTTCTTGTTAATGGTCAGTTACCTTTGACTTTCACACTTCATTTTGACAATGCTTTTCCTTCCTCGCATTCAGCCATTGCCTTTAGTTTGGCCTTGACACTTTGGCTACATAATAAAAAATTAGGCGTAATTTATTTGTTGTTAGCTATTTTGGTGGCAATTGGGAGGGTAACGGCCAATGTACACTACGTTTTAGACGTAATTGTTGGTAGCATGATTGGAACTATGGTGGCTGTGGTGGTTGAAAAACTTCGTCTTTTTAGGTTACTCAAGCCAAGAAAATAGTATTAAGTAAACCCAGGCACCTGAATATTGACTTCTGGCAGTTATATTGTTAGACTGCTAAAACTGAACTAGAAAATGGCAAAAAGAACAAAAATTATTCGAAAAGTACCAGTTGTCGCTATCCGCGGTTCTGTTGTGTTTCCTTACACAGACACGATTTTGTCTTTTGGAAGACAGAGATCAGTAAAAGCCATTAATGCAGCTTTCCAAGAAGACAAAGTAATCGCTATTTTTACTCAAAGAGACGCACGAACCACACAGCCTACCCAGAGAGACCTCTACGAAATAGGAACAATTGTTACGATTACTCAGATGATGCAATCTGATGGCGAAATTCACGCTATCGTTAAGGGTCACAATAGAATTCGATTAGGCAAGTTTACAGCCAGTCAACCTTATTTAATTGCAGAAGTTGAAGAGATAAAAGAAGACAGAGAAAAAACTCCAGAGGTTGAGGTTTTAGCCAAGAAGCTTACTGAATTATTTAAGAAAGCTGTAAACCTTGGCAAGCAAGCAGAAATAGTTACCGTTATGAAGCTTGTTTCCGGTCAAGTAGAACCTGTCGAACTTGTTGATCAGGCAGCTTCACTTTTGGACATAAAAACAAACGAAAAACAAAAGCTTTTAGAAACGTTGCCACTAAAGACAAGAATGAAAAAGGTATTAGAAGCCCTTGCTCGAGAAATTAATGTTTTGGATTTAGAAAAAACAATTTCTCAAAAAACTCAAAAAAGATTTGAAGACCAAATGAGAAAGGCCATGTTGAGAGAAAAAAAGAAAACTATTGAAGAAGAGTTGGGACAGGAAGAGGGAGAGCTGGGTTCAGAAGAAGTCAGCGAATATAAAAAGAAAATATTAGAGGCAAAAATGCCCAAAGATGTTAAAAAGAGGGCTAAAAAAGAACTTAAGCGGCTTTCTCAGTTGTCCCCCCACAACCCAGAAGGTGGTTATATTAGGAATTATTTAGATTGGCTTACCGATATGCCTTGGAGTAAGTCTTCAGACAATAATGTTTCCATAAAAACCGCTGCTAAGGTTTTGGAAGAAGATCACTACGGATTACAAAAAGCCAAAGAAAGAATATTAGAATATTTGGCAGTGATGAGTGTTAAAAAGAATGCAATTGAAAAAGCAAAAGCAAAATTAAAAACAAAAAGTAAAATAATAAAGAACGAGGAAAGTCAGCCTACAATCCTTTGTTTTATCGGTCCTCCGGGAGTAGGAAAAACCTCAATTGGAAAGTCAATTGCGCGAGCATTAGACAGAAAGTTTGTAAGAGTGTCTCTAGGTGGAATTCGAGACGAGGCCGAAATAAGAGGGCATAGGCGCACATATGTTGGTGCTCTTCCTGGGAGAATTATTCAAGGAATTAAAAATGCAGGAACTAAAAATCCGATATTTATGTTAGACGAAATTGATAAGCTAGGGATTGATTTTAGGGGAGACCCATCATCGGCCTTATTAGAAGCACTAGATCCTGAGCAAAACAAGGAATTTTCCGATCATTACTTAGAAGTACCGTTCGATTTATCAAAAGTAATGTTTATTGCGACAGGTAACGTTTTAGAAACCATACCTCTGGCATTAAGAGACAGAATGGAAGTTATTAGTTTTCCTGGATACACGGAAGAAGAAAAATATAATATCTCAAAGAACTTTCTTTGGCCTAAACAACTAAGGCTTCACGGATTGGTTGAAGAAAAGATTAAATTATTAAGTGAAGCAACCAGAGAAATTATCAATCGATATACCAGAGAAGCTGGTGTTAGAAATCTAGAAAGAAACTTTGCTACCATCTGCAGAAAGATCGCTAGATTAGTAGCTGAGAAAAAGAAATTTGATAAGAATATAAAAATTGTTAATGTGCGTAAATTCTTAGGTCCACAAAAGTATTCTTCTCTTATTGCTGAGAAGAAAGATGAGGTTGGCATGGCCACTGGCTTAGCAGTTACTCCAGTAGGAGGAGATATTATTTTTATAGAGGTAGCTTTAATGCCAGGTAAAGGAAAACTTCTTTTAACAGGACAATTAGGGGACGTGATGAAAGAGTCAGCAAAAGCAGCTTTTACTTGGACTAAGGCACACTGGGAAGAATTAGGACTCAGAGAAGATTTTGGTGGATCATTAGATGTTCATATTCATGTACCAGAGGGAGCTGTTCCTAAAGATGGCCCTTCAGCTGGAGTAGCTATGGCGACAAGCTTAGTTTCGGCCCTATCTGGAATACCAGTTAAAAGAGATGTTGGTATGACTGGGGAAATAACATTAAGAGGAAGAGTATTGGAAATAGGTGGCGTTAAAGAAAAAATAATTGCGGCACATAGAGCTGGACTAAAAACAATTGTGTTACCCAAAGATAATAAAAAAGATATAGAAGATGTTCCAGAGAAAACAAAGAAAGACATCAACTTTGTATTTACAAACAAACTGGAAGATGTTTTGAAAACGGCAATGAAGAAATGGCCACCCAAGAAAATAAATAAAACTCGAAAAGTTATAACAACTCCTTCATATATAGCCGCTAACTAAATATTTTTTCAATTTAACTATTTTTTAAATATCCGCGCACCAAGTTTCCTCTTCGAAATTGTTATTCAGCCTCAAATAGAGTAAAATACTATCACCCGGCCCCATCGTCTAGCGGCTTAGGACACTGGGTTCTCATCCCAGAAACCGGGGTTCGATTCCCCGTGGGGTCACTTACTGTTTCTAGAAATATGAAATATTCATTTATCATTCCCGCCTTAAACGAAGAAAAAATAATTGGAAGAACTATTAAGTCTATTAAAAGACAGAAGGGCTTTTTCGAGATTATTGTGGTTGACAATGGCAGCACAGACAAAACAGGTAAGGTGGCTAAAGATTTGGGTTGTAGGGTGGTTAAAGAAAGACAAAAGGGAATAAGTCCGGCAAGGAACAAAGGAGCGAAAATAGCTAAAGGTGAGTATGTTTGCTTTATTGACGCTGATGGAAAATTGTCAGAAAACTGGTTAGAAAGTATCGACAACATATTAAAGAAAAAGAAAGTAGATGTTATTGTAGGGGCCAATGTTATTGAGTATGAAAATATTTTTAAGAAAATTTGGTTTAACGGTTATCATTTTATTTCTTATTTGGCCGTTTATTTTCTAAAATTATTTTTTAACAAAATATATTTTGAAGGTAACAATATGGCTATTAGAAAAGATTTTTTATTTAAAATTGGAGGTTTTGAAACGGTTATAGTTGAAGGTTATTGGCTTAGTAAAAAATTTAGAGTAGCGGGTGGCACGTCGGTATTCGATCCTAAAATACGTATTCATTATTCATCTCGAGGGTTTGACAAGGCTGGTTATGTAAAGACAATTGTATATTGGACGATAGCGGCGATTAAAAAGAAAAAGGCAATTAATTATAGTTATAAAAACAAGAAATAGAATATATTTTCAGCAAAATACTGAAAACATATTACTTCTATTTCTTAGCCACTTAGTATCCGGAAAGGATACGATTTAGCCAACCGAACAGAGAAAAACCTTCAAGTTCTTGTTCAACCTGGGCTTCTAGGGCGACTGCTTCTTCTTCTAAGCTGTCCATTGCTCCCTGTACCTCTGTTTGATCAGTTGTTGAAGTTAGCTCCTCCTTAAGGCTTGCTAGCTCTCCAGCATCACTTCTTAGTTGAGCTGCTTGAGCTTTTAGCTCTCCAGCGTTTTGGTAGCTAGGTCCGAAAATGAATTTCATAGACCTAGAACGAGCGCTCATGTTTTGCAAAGCTGTTTTGGCCTTTGTCTGAACTTGCGCGTGACTCTCGGTCATCACTCTTAATTGTTCTCCAACTTCCGGATTGTTTACGCGTTCAGATACTCTGGTTAAACTTTGCTTTGCGCTTTCTATTCCTTCACCCATGCTTCCAGCTGAACCTTGTCCATTGCCGGCGACACCATCCATGTCTGCGTCGACTGCGTCTCCACCGTGAGTTGCTGGGTCTTGAACTCTGTCTTGATCTTGACCCTTTGCGCTAATTGGAGACGAAACCCACAAACCTAGTGTGATAATGAGGAATAAAGATGTTAATAAAAATTTAATGTTTCTTTTCAAAGTTATCACCCCCTTCAAGATATAGTTATTATAATACAGAAAGAACAAAAACAATTACACCCTATGTGAAAATTATTGCAAAAACAATAACTTCTAAGAGACATGGGGAGAGCAATGCTCTTGACAATATAATTGGTAAAAAGATACAATTCCCGAACGAGATAATACCCCCCCTTCCGAAAGAGAAGGAATTTTTTTTGTAAAACAACATGAGTGATAACAAAATACAAATTACAGAACAGGGATTAAAAAACCTAGAGAAAGAACTTGACAAATTGGTTAGCGACAAGAGACCAAAATTAGTCGAGAGACTTGCTAATGCAAGAAGCCAGGGAGATTTATCAGAGAACAGTGATTATCAAAATGCCAAAGAAGAACTAGATTTTCTTGATGGTAAAATCTCAGAACTTCAAAACGTTGTACATAACTCAGAAGTTGTAAGTGGAAAAAACAACAATGGCGAAATCGCAGTCGGAACAGAGGTAACACTCAAAATTCAAGACGAAGAACATGTCTACTATATAGTAGGCGAGTGGGAAGCGGACCCCATCAGCAAAAAAATATCTCACAGCTCTCCCTTGGGCCAAGCCCTAGTAGGCAAAAAAGTTGGTCAAAAGGCAGAAGTTGAAGCTCCCGTTGGCAAAGTAACCTACGAGATTTTGGCAATTAAATAATAGGCTTCTTTTTGTAACTTTTATTATTCTTAAGTTATACTTATTTTATGGCAGAACAAAGACTTGAAGAAATTCGAAAAATTAGATTTGAAAAAGCCAAGAAACTAAGAGATCTTGGTATAAATCCGTATCCATCAAAAGCCCCCAGTAAACATGAGCCAATAGACCAAGCAATAAGTTCAATTGGCAAAGTGGCAACAGTAGTGGGGCGTATTTGGGGGATAAGAGAGCATGGCAATTGTTGCTTTGCAGATCTCAAAGACGAAACAGGTAAAATTCAACTTTTTTTGCAAAAGAAAAAACTAGGAGAGAAATTTAAACTAGTTAGTTTATTGGATATAGGTGATTTTGTTTGGGCCAAGGGGGAAGTAGTTAAAACAAAAGCTGGCGAAATTTCACTTGATGTTTCTGATCACGGCATACTAACAAAATCAATTCGCCCAATCCCTTCTACTTGGCATGGCTTAAAAGACATGGAAGAGCGCTATCGCCAAAGATATGTTGATTTGCTTCTTAATGACGAACTAAAGGAATTGTTAAAGAAAAAAACGGTTTTTTGGCATAGCATGCGAGACTTTTTGTACGAAAAAGGCTTTTTAGAAGTTGAAACCCCCGTTTTGGAAAATACGGTTGGAGGAGCCGATGCTAAGCCATTTGTAACTCATCATGACGCCTTGGATATAGATCTATATTTAAGAATTTCAATGGGGGAACTTTGGCAAAAAAGATTAATGGTGGCTGGGTTTGAAAAGACATTCGAAATTGGTCGCCAGTTTAGAAATGAAGGAATTAGTCGCGAACATCTTCAAGACTACACGCAAATGGAGTTTTACTGGGCTTATGCTGATTATGAAGACTCGATGAAATTGGTAGAAGAAATGTACAAATATGTTGCCAAAAAAGCTTTTGGTAAATTGAAATTCAAGATAAATGATTTTGATGTTGATTTGTCAAAACCATGGAAGAGAATTGATTACACAAAAACATTGCTTGAAAAAACTGGCGTTGATATTTCAAAGACAACAACAAAAGAATTGAAAGAAAAATTGACAGAGTTTAAAATTCCTTTTGATAAGAAAGCGGCCAAGGGGAGATTAATTGACACTTTTTGGAAAACAATCAGAAAAAAAATTGCTGGACCCGTATTTTTGACAGGTCACCCAGTTGAGGTTTCACCTTTGGCTAAAAGAAAAGAGGATGCCCCTGAATTTACTGAACGATATCAAATTATTGTTGCCGGTAGCGAAATGGGTAATGGATACTCAGAGCTTAATGACCCAGCTGATCAGGCCGAAAGATTTAAGCAGCAACAAAAAATGAGAGATGAGGGAGATAGCGAAGCTCAAATGCACGATAAAGATTTTGTTAAAGCATTAGAATATGGAATGCCACCCGTAACAGGTTTTGGTGTTAGTGAAAGGTTGTTTTCATTTTTAGCAAATAAATCAATTAGGGAAACTGTTTTGTTTCCTCTTTTAAAACCCAAAAAATGATTTCTCGAGAGCAAGCCTTAGAACTTCTTCATAAGAATATGCAAAATGTTAACTTAAGAAGGCATTGTTATTCTGTTGAGTCGGTAATGCGTGCTTTAGCTAAACGGTTTGAAAAAGATGAAGAGAAATGGGGGATCGTCGGACTTCTTCATGATGGAGATTACGAAAAAACCAAAGAAACTCCTGATAAGCACACTCTTATGATGGCGGAGTGGTTAAAAAAAGTTGAGGGAGTAGACGAAGAGATATTGAATGCCATACTTTCTCATAATTATGCTCATACTGGACAAAATCCTCCCAAAAACAAACTTGAATGGTCACTGTATTGCTGCGACGAACTAACCGGTTTTATTGTTGCCGTTGCTCTTGTCAGACCAGACAGAAAATTGGCTTCAGTTACGTTTGACTCAATTATTAAAAAATGGAATCAAAAAAGTTTTGCGGCTGGTGTTAAAAGAGAGCAGATAGAGGAGTGTGATCCTCGATTAGGAATACCATTGAAGGAATTTGTAGAGTTAGCGTTAATAGCCATGCAGGGAATTTCTAAAGATTTAGGGTTATAATAATTCAATGATTAATATTAACGATCTAAGAGACAACATAGAAAAATTTAAAAAAGGAGTTGAAGCAAAACAGTTTGACCCAGCACTTATAGACGACGTATTGAAGTTAGATGGAGAAAGACGAAAGTTATTAGGAGAGATTGAAAAACTTCGTGCAGATAGGAATGTCTACGCCAAGGAACAGAACATAGAAAAAGGCAAAGAAACAAAAATCAAACTTCAGAAAATAGAACCCGAACTCGCAAAAACAGAAAAAGAATATAAGGAAAAGCTTTTTCAAATTCCAAACCTTCCGGCCGATGATGTAAAAAAAGGAAAGGACGAAAGTGAAAATGAAATAGTCAGAGAATGGGGAGACAAGAAAAAATCTCCCGATAGAGATTATTTAGAATTAGGAGAAGAATTAGACATTGTTGATATTAAACGCGCTGCCAAAGTATCAGGTAGTCGCTTTGGCTATCTAAAAGGGGATGCTGTTCTTCTTGAAATGGCTCTAGTTCAATTTGCTATGGAGTTTTTAGTGAAGGAAGGGTTTACGCCAATTATTCCCCCTTCCTTGATAAAGAAAGAGTCTATGAGGGGAATGGGATATTTAGAGCATGGTGGAGAAGAAGATATGTACGTGCTTGATAAAGATGATTTGGTTTTAGTAGGAACATCGGAACAATCTATCGGACCAATGCATATGAATGAGGTCTTATCGGGAAAAGACTTACCCAAAAGATATGTCAGTTTTTCACCGTGTTTTAGGCGAGAGGCTGGTTCATATGGGAAAGACACAAAAGGAATATTGAGAGTACACCAGTTTGATAAAGTGGAAATGTTTTCTTTTGCAAAACCAGAAAATTCAGAGGATGAGCATGAATATTTGCTTTCGTTGGAAGAAAAGCTTTTTCAAGCCTTAGAAATTCCCTATCAGGTTGTAAAAATGTGCTCAGGGGATTTGGGAGCACCTGCAACTAAAAAGTATGACTTAGAGGCATGGATGCCAGGGCAGGGGAAACACAGAGAAGTAACCTCAACTTCAAATGCAACCGACTTTCAATCAAGAAGATTAAACATTAAATATCAAGACGGGGGTGAGAAGAAACACGTTCACACACTCAATGGAACTGCTTTTGCAATTGGTCGCACAATAATTGCGATAATAGAGAACTACCAACAAGAAGACGGTAGTATTATTGTTCCCGAGGTTCTTCAGAAATGGGTGGGAAAAAAGAAGATAACTAAATAAATCGCGACAGATTATTCTTTTTCTTCATAGTATTTTTTATTTTTAATTTTTTCTGGCAAAAGACTTTCTTCCGTGTAGGGCTCGTAATCCTTTCCGTACTCAAGGTCTTCCATTAATTTGGTCACAGGATTTCTTATTTTCGTAGGAACAGGAAGATTTCCGTATTGTTTTACATCTCCAACTGCCTTGAAATATGCATCATACGAAGATCTGTCTTTCTTGGCCCGCGCTAAATATACGGTTCCGTGAGCTAGGTTAATTTGGCATTCTGGATAACCAATGGTTTCACAGGCTCGAAAGATTTCATTTGCAACCACAAGAGCTGTTGGTTGAGCTTGGCCAATATCCTCACTTGCAAAAACAACCATTCGGCGAGCGATATATAAAGGATCTTGACCTGCTTCTACCATTCTTGCCAAATAGTAAAGAGCGGCGTTAACATCACTAGCCCTCATTGATTTTATATATGCCGATATTACGTTGTAATATTCTTCCCCTTTTTTATCGAACGTGAACTGTCTTCTCTGTAGGGATTCTTCAAGGTCACTTATGGTAATTTTTTTTGATCTCGATAGATTGGTGGCAATTTCCAAAACATTCAACATAACGCGAGCATCGCCGTTTGAAGACTCAATGAGAAAAGATTTTATTTCTTTATCAAGAGTAATTTCAAGAAATTTAATAGCCTTGTTAAGGATTTTATTTAAAGCACTTTTGCCTAATTGATTGAGGGTTAAAACTCGAGAACGGGAAAGCATTGGTCCTATTACTTCAAAGGATGGGTTTTCAGTTGTGGCACCGATTAGAATGATTGTTCCTTTTTCAACATGGGGCAGTAACTTGTCTTGCTGTGCTTTATTAAATCTATGAATTTCATCAATAAAAATTATTGGGGCGCCTTTTTCTTTTTTCTTCTCTCCCTTTTTTACCAGTCTCATTTGCCCTGGAACACCCTTTTTTTGAATGGTTTTGTTAATTATTTCTTCAACATCCTTTATAGATGTGTTTACAGCGGAAAATTCAAAAAATTCACGATTTAGTTTGTTGGCGATGATTCTTGCCAGGGTAGTTTTCCCAGATCCTGGAGGTCCCCAAAATATTAAAGAAGGAAAGAAGCCGGATTCTTTTGTGCCCGTAATTAGTTTTTTAACTACTCCTTCTTTGCCAGTTAAGTGTTCTTGTCCAACAAAACCAGTCAGGGTTGGCGGCCTTAGCTTTTCAGGTAAGGGAGTTTGGTCCATGCACATATAATAATCCAAACAAAAGACGAAGAAAAGAGGGCTTACTATTTAGCGTATAATAACTTAAATATGGGAAAGCTAGAAAATTTTCTTTCAGGCACAAAAATCTTAGAAGAAATAGAATCTCCTATTAACGGAAAACTTATTGTTGTTAGTGATTTGGCTTGGGGGGTGCATATCAAAGGCGGCGGATTAACTCAGTCAGGTGGAGTTGCTGAGAAGGTGTGGCACACCTCATTAAAAGAAACTAGAAAAATAAAAAAGAGTGTTAAAACATGTCTTGTTTTAGGTCTTGGTGGCGGAGGAGTAATAAGAGCAATTAAGAGATTTTGGCCTAGGGTGGTAATAACAGGTGTTGAGATTGATCCAATCATGATCGAGCTGGGAACAAAGTACATGAACTTAAAAGACAATAGAACGAAAATTGTAATTGGTGATGCTATGAAGTTCGTAAAACAACAAATAGAAAAGAAAAAGAAATACGACTTAGTTTTGGTCGACATGTATGTTGGAGACACAATCCCAAGCAAATTTGTAACACCTGCTTTTTATACCTCAATCAAAAAACTTTTAGAAAAAGATGGGGCAACCGTTATTAATAGGCTGTATTATGGCGAAAAGAGAAAATTAAGCGATAAAACACATAAAGATTTAGAAAATGTCTTTTCGAAAATAACGCAGGTTTACCCTGAGGCAAATATAATGTTTATTTGCCAAAATCAATAATAATGTGGGCTTCATTGACCATTAATGTAATTATAGGTTAAAATAGTCTCGTTCTTTACAAACAACTTACAATTTATTGTCTTACAAGGAGAAACGATGCCAATGATTGAAGTTTCGTGTCAGTGTACCAAAAAATGTGGATGCACTTTTGAGGCGCCTAAAGACATCATCAAAAGATCAGAGCATTATGGCGACCTGCTTCTTTCGACGGATTGTCCGTACACAGATTTTGACAATGTATCAATTGTTGAAAAGCTTGAAGGTTTTGTGGTGATATATGCACCCAAAGAAGAAAGCTGAACTGTCGGACAAAAATAACTAAACCCCAACCGTTTGAGTAGCTACTAGCAATCGCTAGAAGTGAAAGGTTGGGGTGTTTTATTGGAACCTAATTTAGGCTAATTCTGATACAATGTACAGGATGCTAAAAGTATTTTCTAAATTATTAGATTTAAACCAAAGAGAGCTTGACCGATATTCAAAGATTGTGGGTGAGATAAATTCTTTGGAGACGAAAACAAAAAAACTAAAAGATGGCGATTTTGTTAAAAAAAGTGAAGAATTTAAAAAACGATTAAAAGACGGTGAAGTAATCGAGAATATTTTACCTGAAGCTTTTGCTCTTGCAAGAGAAGCTTCATGGAGGGCGATTGGGTTACGACCATACGATGTTCAACTTCAGGCTTCAATTGCTTTATTTGAAGGCAAGGTAGTAGAGCAGAAGACGGGGGAAGGAAAAACTTTGTCAGCTGTTCCTGCTCTTTATTTGAGAGCTCTTACTGGGAAAGGCGTCCACCTTGTTACGGTTAACGATTATCTTGCTCGTCGTGATGCTGGTTGGAATGCACCCGCATTTGAATTATTAGGATTATCTATTGGTGTAATTGTTCAAGAAATGAAGTCATTTGTTTATGACACTAGTTATGAAGATAAAAGTCATGGAGATATAAGGCTTGTTCACTTGAAACCCTCTCAAAGAAAAGAAGCATATGCGACTGACGTCACATATGGAACAAACAATGAATTTGGTTTTGATTACCTTAGAGACAATATGGTTCAAGGACTTGAGCAAAAGTCTCAACGGGGACATTATTTCGCCATTGTTGACGAAGTTGACTCCGTTTTAATTGATGAAGCAAGGACCCCCTTAATTATTTCAGCTCCCGATTCTGAGCCGACTGATAAGTACTATAAATTTGCAAGTTTAGTAGAGAAATTAAATCCGGACACAGATTACCTAATGGACGAAAAAGCCAAAAGTGCTAATTTAACGGAGCATGGTATTACAAGAGTAGAGAAAATATTAAAGACACCTAACCTATATGAGAAGGATTTTGAATCAATACACCATATTGAAAACGCCCTACGTGCTAAGACATTATTTTTAAAAGACAGGGAATATGTTGTTAAAGACAATAAAGTAACCATCGTTGATGAATTTACAGGAAGACTAATGGTTGGTCGACGTTGGAGTGACGGACTTCATCAAGCCGTTGAAGCCAAAGAAAATGTAGTTATTCAACAAGAAAGCAAAACATTGGCAACGATATCATTCCAAAATTACTTCAGAATGTATGATCATCTTTCGGGAATGACAGGAACGGCGGCTACTGAAGCAGAGGAATTCAAAAAAATCTACGATCTTGATGTTATCGTTGTTCCTACAAACGACCCCATGGTTCGAAAAGATAGGTCAGATATGATTTATAAATCCTTGCGGGGGAAATATGGCGCAATTGTAAAAGAGATTCAGGAAAAACATAAAAAAGGTCAACCAGTATTAGTTGGGACAACCTCTATTGATAAAAACGAAATAGTTGCTAACTACCTTAAACGAAAGAAAATTCCACACAACGTTCTTAATGCCAAAAATCACGAAAAAGAGGCTTCAATTATTTCTCAAGCAGGAAAACCTGGAATGGTTACTGTCGCTACCAACATGGCGGGGCGAGGCGTCGATATTGTTTTAGGGGGAACACCGCCAGAAAAATCGCCTGATATAAGTAAAGAGAAATACGAGAAAACAAAAGGATACAAAGAATGGGAAGAAGCACACAACAAAGTTATTAAAGCGGGTGGACTCCATGTTATTGGAACAGAGAGACATGAATCAAGAAGGATAGACAATCAGCTAAGAGGTCGTTCGGGTCGACAAGGTGATGCAGGGTCTTCTCTTTTCTATCTTTCATTAGAAGACGATTTAATGAGAATTTTTGGAGGAGAGAAAATAGGAGGAATAATGGAAAGACTTAAGTTGTCTGAAGATCAACCAATTGAAAACAAAATGGTTTCTAGAGCAATTGAACAATCACAAGTTAAAGTTGAAGGATTCAATTTTGATATGAGAAAGCGATTAGTAGAATACGATGATGTTGCCAATCAACAAAGAGAGATAGTTTATGGTCTTAGAGAAAGAGTGTTGCAGTCAAAGGATTTAAGGAAAGAAGTGTTGGAAAAACTTGAACACAGAATTGATGACATACTCTTATCTGCATTTCCAGAAGACGGAAGCAAACCAAATCACGAACGAATTATTGTTGGGCTTCTTGAAATGATTCCCTTTGACAATGTTTCCAAGGAAGCTGTTAAAAAGCAACTTGCTAAAACAGAAGACAAAGACAAAATTAAAACAGCTCTTGTAAAAGTTCTTCACGATGTTCACAAAACAAGAGAGAAGCAAGTGGGCGAGACGGTCATGAGACAAATTGAAAAATATGCATACTTGGGTTCAGTAGATCACCTTTGGATTAATCATATTGATCATATTGATGGACTAAGGGAAGCGGTTACCTTACGGGCTTACGGACAAAGAGATCCATTGGTCGAATTCAAGAAAGAAGCCTTTGATCTTTTCGAAGGATTAATCGACAGGGTAAACGAAGAGCTTTCAAGAAGAATATTCAGAGTGGGAGTGGCTGCGTCCCGACCAGAAATTCCACTGGATCAAGCTAGAACAAATGTTGATAAATCAGATGCCATGGGTTTGGCGAAAAAGGGAGCTGACGAGACAGCTCGAACAGGAAGCAAGGCGTTCTCGGGCAATGAGACGGTGACAAAGAAAAAGATAGGTAGAAATGACCCCTGTTGGTGTGGGAGCGGTAAAAAGTGGAAGAAGTGTCATTATCCCCAACAAGGATAGTGTGAACACAAGAAAATTGCCCCTTGTAGCAGAATTGTTAATGTGTAAAAATCGCTGTTGTGGAAGAAGAAAATCAGGACAATGTTTCTCAAAGCAAAATAATGATTGTTTTGGGGGTTGTTGCCCTTGGAGTTGTTGCCCTAGTCTTTTTTGGTAATTTTGGTTCACCTATAAGTAAAGATGTTGAGATAGGTGAAGTACAAACAACCCAAGAAGAACTACCAACAGAGGTTAAAGGAGAAGAGGATGAAAAAATGACAGTTGAAGAATTACAAATAGAAGACATAGTTATTGGTGAAGGCCAAGAAGCAACTGCAGGTGCTCAGATAACTGTAAATTACTCAGGAACATTAACCGATGGGTCCAAGTTTGATAGCTCTTACGATCGAGAAGAGCCGTTTACTTTTATTTTTGGTGTAGGACAAGTTATTCCAGGTTGGGATAAAGGATTGCTCGGAATGAAAGTTGGCGGAAAAAGAAAATTAACCATTCCTTCTGATTTAGCTTACGGCGAGGCTGGCGCAGGAGATGTAATACCTCCTAATTCAACTTTGATTTTTGAAGTAGAGCTTCTTGAAGTAAAACTTCCTGAAACAGAATAAAAAGACTCAGATAGATTAAAAGTGATATTATTTAGGTAATGGAAATGCCTCAAATATTAAAACAAACTGTAACCGTCAATCTAGGGAAACTTTCGTTCTCGCCTTCGTACATACAAGCAGGTGGGATTATTGTTTTGCTTTTTCTTTTGGTATTAACCTTAGCAAGAGTAAGAAGACTATATGTTAAGTGGAATTTGGGTAGTGCCGGATCAACTATGTTCATAGGCTTTGTTCTGGCTTTGATACTGGAAGGGTTTTTAATATTGGGAGGAAGAACAATACTAACAGAAATAATAGGATGGGAAAATGCACCCAAACCTATCAGAAATGTTTTAATGGCAGGTAGAGAAAAGATGGCAGAAGTACTAGGGGTAACAGAACAAATACCAGATTCTTATGCCAACGACGTTCCTGATTTATATGATGTGGTAACAGGATTTCAAAGTTTGAATCCAGATGATACTGAAAAATTTCGCTCCATGATTTGCGTCCCCGAGCAATGAAGCTACGGACAGGCTGCCTTTTGGTATACTTAAGCTTATTATGCAAGATATAAAACAGAAAATTGAAAAAATATCTTCCGATTTTAAAAAAATTGAAGAGACGCTTGATTTAAAAAAGAAAGAGACTGAGTTGTCAAAGCTTGAAGCCGAGTCGACTGATCCAAGTCTTTGGGATAATCAAGAAAAAGCAAGAAAATTAATGCAAAAAATTGGAGATATTTCCCATGAAGTAAAAAAAATAAAAGATTTGCGAAGTGAGATATCTGTATTGACCGAGTTTGCCAAGAAAGATGGTTTGTCTTCGGACTTGAACAAAGATGTTAATAAATTAGAGAAGCAAGTTGAAGAGTTTAAGCTTACTTCGTTTCTTTCCGGGGAATATGACGCAAAAAATGCTCTGGTTTCTATCCATGCTGGTCAAGGAGGCATAGAAGCAATGGATTGGACAAGTATGCTTTACAGAATGTATACCAAATATTGCGAAAAAAGAGGGTGGAAGATGCAAGTTGTGGATTTATCTTCTGGAGAAGAGGCGGGTATAAAAAGTGTTGTTTTTAAAGTAGACGGACTTCACGCTTATGGATACTTAAAAGGTGAGGCAGGAACACACAGATTAGTAAGACAATCTCCTTTCAATGCTGATAAGTTGCGTCAAACTTCCTTTTCCTTAGTTGAGGTTCTTCCAGAAATAGATGAAGCAGACATGCCAGAACTTAAAATGAAAGATGACGATCTGGAATGGCAATTTTTTAGAGCTTCTACACAAGGTGGACAGAATGTACAAAAAGTGTCAACGGCTGTAAGGGTAAAACACAAACCCACAAATACAGTTGTTACAGCTCAAAGAGAGCGATCTCAAATTCAAAATAGACAAATTGCCCTTGATTTACTTCGAGCGAAACTTTGGGTTTTAGAACAAGAGAAAAAAGATGCAGAAAAAAGAGGGTTAAAGGGAGAATACAAACCTGCTTCATGGGGAACACAGATACGGTCATATGTTTTACATCCTTATAAAATGGTCAAGGATTTGAGGACTAAAGTTGAAACAGCTGACCCAGAGTCAGTGCTTGATGGAGACTTAGATGAATTTATTGAAGCAGAGCTAAAGCTGTAAGAAGGGTATTGATACTTGATAGTTTTTCCTCGACAGTGATATATTTAGAAATATGGATCCTAAAATTACAACAAACCAAAAGCCAACTGGGACTCCGGCAAGCGATCAACCAAGTCAGCCTGCAGCAACGGAATCTGCAGTCAAAGCTCCAGTTCTTAAAAAGCTTCCGAAGAAAATAACTAAAAAGACAGCTCTATACGCACTCGCTGCACTATTAGTAATAGTATTGGGAGTAGGGTCAGGCTGGGCATTATCAGGAACTAAAAACACAGGTTCGAAAGAACCCACCTCGGCTGGTGCTCCCGGTGCAGAGACAGGTGCTAAAGAAGCTGGTATTGCCGACGAGGCAACTTTCAGAGACTCAGCGGAAGGCTCCTTGGAAAAAGGAGGAATAGACGGAGAAGGTACGCACCACTTAGTTCGCGAAGGGGGTCCGACAAAATACGTATATTTAACATCAACAGTAATAGATCTAGAAGCTTTTGTAGGGAAAAATGTAATGGTGTGGGGTGAAACAATTTCAGCTCAAACTGCAGGCTGGTTGATGGATGTTGGTAAGATTAAAGTAACAGAATAAGACCTCAAACACTTCATGAAGAAAAATCGATTAAGAGCTGGCGATATTACGTATAATTTGTTAATCTAAAGATTGAACTTAAAACTGTCATGATTAGCTTAAAAGGGGTTACAAAAACTTTTGGAAGTATTAAGGCTATTGAAGACGCCACTTTTTCAGTTGATAAAGGGGAATTTGTTTTTTTAACTGGACCATCTGGGGCAGGTAAAACGACAATCTTAAAACTAATATTAAGAGATTATCTTCCAGACAAGGGAAAAATATTCTTTGAGGGCAAAAATATTGTGCGCTTGCCTGAAAAATTTATTCCTTCCTTAAGACAACAAATTGGTGTGGTTTTTCAGGACTTCAAAGTTTTATCAGAAAGAACGGTAAGAGAGAATGTTGAAGTTGCCTTGGCAGTTAAAGGAACACCTCCGTCTGAGTGGAAAAACCGTGTTCGTGATGTTTTGGAGTTAGTTGGCTTGATAGAAAGGGCCACCCTTTTCCCTTCTCAGCTTTCCGGAGGGGAATTGCAAAGAGTTTCTCTAGCAAGAGCGTTAGTAGTCAATCCAAAGGTGATTTTAGCGGATGAGCCAACTGGAAATTTAGATTGGGATACTGCTGACGAACTAATGGATTTATTTGAAAAGATAAGCAAGGAAGGTAAAACAGTCATAATGGCTACGCATCATAGGGGGATTGTTGATAAACTAAATAAGAGAGAAATAAAGGTTGAAAAAGGTAAGATAGTAGGAGGAGGAGAATCGCCCAAAAGAAAAGCAAAGGCGAAAGAAAAACCTCCCGTTAAGAAAGTTGAAAAAGAAAAGACAGAAGTAAAAGTTAAGGTAGAGGAAACAGAAGAAAAGAAGGAGTAAAAATAAATGGCAAACATTCATTTCAGAACAGCTCTTGATTATACAAAGAGGTCTCCATTTCAGGCCTTGGCCGCAATTTTTGTATTAGCTCTAACATTCTTTGTCGGCACTCTTTTGGCCGTATTAGTTTATTCATCTGGCAAGGCGCTTTCTCATTTTGAAACAAGACCACAGATTATTGCTTTTCTAAATGATGATGTGACTGCAGAAGAAATTTCTTCTTTTCAAAATACATTAAACAAAGATTCACGCGTAAAAGAAGTCGCCTATGTTTCCAAGGAAGAGGCTTTAGAGATTTATAAGAAAGCTACCGCAGACAATCCTCTTTTATCTGAACTAGTTAGTCCTTCTATTTTTCCTGCAAGCTTAGAATTTTCTTTGACAGATCTTAATTATGCAGAAGATGTAATAGATGAAGTAAAGAAAGTAAGCATTGTTGATCAAGTCGGGTTTACAGCCAGCTTGGGAGGAGAGTCAACACTGGGAGATGTGGTAACTAGGCTAAGGACAATTACTTGGTATGTTCGGATAGGTGGAGCAGTTTTTGTGGGTCTTTTGGTTGGAACATCTTTGCTTGTTCTTTTGGTGATTATAAGTATGAGAATAACCACAAGAAGAGGGGAAATGGAAATACTTAGCTTAATTGGTGCGACCAAGAAGTTTATTCGGAGTCCGATTATTTTAGAGGCTTTGATCTATGCTTTTACGGGTGTGTTTATCGGCTGGATTTTTGCTTTAATCTTGGTTCTTTATGCAACGCCGAATATTGTTTCATACTTTGGAGAAATTCCTGTATTACCAAGAGACACTGTACAACTATTCATTTTAATGGGTATTATATTGGCTACTGAGATTGTAGTAGGCGCATCGCTGGCATTATTCGGGAGCAGCCTCGCAATTTCAAGAGTACGCCGACGCAAATGAAAAAAATAAACCCCAAGAGGTTATTCTTCGCTATATTCTTCTCACTTCTTTTAACAGTGGGGCTCTTTAAAGTTGGTTCGCATTTTGTTACATCAGTGAAGGCTGACCAATTAGAAGATTTAAACAACCAAATTAAAGAATATGAAGCAGAACTAGCTCGCTTGAAGAGTCAGGGAAACACTCTTTATAATCAGATTGCCCAATTTAACGCTCAGATCAGACTGACGACCCTTAAAATTCAAGAAACACAAGAAAAGATATTGTTGCTTGGGGGAAGAATTGATCAACTAGAAATTTCCTTAGAATCATTAACGGATGCGTTTTCAATGCGTGCTAATGAAATTTATAAAATGAAGCGGTTGGGTGATTCATTAATGTTACTAGTGACAGCTTCCAATCTAAATGAGGCTGTTTCTAGGTACCATTATCTTCAAAAGATTCAAGAAGCAGACAGGGAATTATTAGTACGACTTCAGGAGGCACAGGATGTATACGAGGACGAAAAAGTAGATCAAGAAGATTTGCAAGCCCAATTGGAACAACAAGGTCAGGTATTAGGGGCACAAAAGACGGCCAAAGCCAATTTACTAGCAGTTACTCAAAATGATGAAAAACGGTATCAGAATCTTTTGTCACAAGCCAAGGCCCAACTTGCAGCCTTTAGGAGGTTCGCAATATCGCAAGGTGGAGCCACAATTCTTTATGACCAGACGGTTTGTGATGAATGGGGATGTTACTATAGTCAAAGAGATAGTCAGTGGGGAGACGTGTTTTTGGGGGGTACGGAATATTTAATGAAGGACTCCGGTTGTTTCGTAACATCTGTTGCGATGTTGGCAAGTCATTTTGTTGGGAAAGGTAGTATTATGCCAAGCGATATTGCACAACTTTCAGCAGCCATTACTTCAGGTGGAGATGTTAAACACTCTTTCAATGTAAATAATGTAAATGTTTCGATAGGTTGGGCTTCAGACGATGAACTTGATCAGAGACTTAGTTCGGGTCCCGTGATGGCAGAGTTGTACGGTGGGGACCACTTTATTGTTATATTAGAGAAAAAAGGAGATCAATATATTATGCATGATCCATTTTTAGAAAACGGACACAGTCGGCCTTTAACGGATAGATATAATGTCTCTGATATAAGCAGCTTGCGTTTTGTCAGTTTTAATTAGTACAAATCTGCCTGATGTGGAACATAATATTTTTTCTTCTATTTTTTGTTTTTGTTTCTCCCCCTAAAGTTTCAGCACAAGTTGAAATAAAGATAAATGAAGTATTACCAAACCCGTCAGGGGAGGACAAAGTAGGTGAATGGATTGAGATCTATAATTCTAGTGACACGTCTTTTATTATTGATGGATATAAGCTAAGGGATAGAAACGACAAGCAAATTATCTTATCTGGCTCCGTGGAAAAATGGTTGGTGATTTACCCAGAAAAAGAAAACGGGTTTGCAATTGCGAATAGTGGTAGTACAACTATTTTATTACTTGGACCAGATGACGGAGAAGTAGATAAATTTACCTATACAGGATCAAGCGAGGATAAAAGTTGGGGGAGAATTCCAGACGGGGGTGAAATTAATTCCGAGAAATTAAATCCAACTGTCGGTGGGGCGAATGAAGCTCCTTCAACTTCAACTCCTTCTCCTACGTCAACTTCAACTTCAACTCCTTCTCCAACACCAGCTTCGACTGAGAGCCCAACACCAAAGCCTACAATTTTGGCAGTAGCAACTCAAAAACCAACAATGACGCCGCGGCCAGCAAGAAAGGATAGCGAGGAAAACGGCGAAGATGTTTTGGGTTTGAGGGATGGATTAGTGGCCTCACCTTCTCTTGGTTCAGAGGCGGAAATCAAGAAAAAATTTCCTTTTGTGGCAGGCTTATTTCTCTTTGGTGGAAGCGGGTTAATTGGTGTTGCCGGTTACACCTTTCTTAAAAATGGCAAGAAAGAATATAATAAGAAAGGCAAAGTAAAAGAAAGTGATGAGTTCAACAAAATTACATACAAAAGAGACAATAGCAAAGAAAGTTCTTAAGTATTGGCTTCCCGTTGTTATCTGGTCACTTGTTATCTTTTATTTCTCTTCTTTACCAACGGCTCCGATAACAAAAGTTTATTGGCGAGAATTTGTGATTAAGAAATCGGCCCATGTTGTTGAATATGCTATCTACGCGACATTAATGTACCGTGCTCTTAAAGAGAGCGGGGTAGACAAAAAAGAAGCGGGTGTTTATTCAATTATTTTGGCACTCATGTATGGAATCTCAGATGAGTTTCACCAGTCATTTACTCCAGGAAGAGACCCGCGGTTGCGAGACATATTTTTTGATACAATAGGAGCTTCATTGGCAATCTATGCATTATGGAAGTTATTACCAAAAGCGCCCAAGAAACTAAAGACTTGGGCAAAAAAATTGCAACTGACCTAAAAGGCGGAGAGACGCTGGCCTTAACTGGGGACCTAGGAAGCGGCAAGACAACTTTTATTCAGGGGTTTGCAGAAGGTCTTGGTATAAAAGATAGAATAATTTCTCCTACCTTTATATTAATGAGAAAATATTCATATTCGAAACTTAATTTTTATCATATAGATTTTTATAGACTAGAAAATAATTTAGAAAACGAAGTTAAAAATTTAGGGATCGATGACACTTGGGGTAAAGAGAACAATATTGTTGCCATTGAATGGGCAGAGAAAATTAAAGATCTATTGCCAAAGGGAACAATACAA
>Ga0075122_10000727_pt1 | contig 24961 bp, 24 predicted proteins | sample AntAceMetag02UKB_FD_69790 | JGI IMG/M metagenome (GOLD analysis project Ga0075122, IMG submission 69790) | Saline lake microbial communities from Ace Lake, Antarctica - Antarctic Ace Lake Metagenome 02UKB | ecosystem: Environmental > Aquatic > Non-marine Saline and Alkaline > Saline | place...
AGAAGGAGATGATTCGAGAACATATTAATTCTTTGAAGAAAAGTTTAAGGGAGAAAGTCTTGGTTTCTAAAAAAATGTTGGATAAAGAAGTAAAGGTTGAAAAAGAAAAACCCATTGTAAAAAAGGATGAAAAGTTTTCGGAATTTGAAAGAACAACTTTTAAGAGATTGTATAAAAAAGATAAAAAGATTGTGAAAAAGAGAACTGGAAAACCAAGTTCTTTTGTTAAATTATCTAATAAATTTTTTTCAAGTATTTCTCATCGTTGGGATGATGCGTCTTTTTTTAGTTTGATGAAAAAAGATTTAGCGAAGACAAATATGAGATTTCTTTCTTCAACTTATATTTCTGTAATTTTAATGACTGTGTTGATTTCTTTTTTTGTTTCTCTGTTTGTTTTTATTTTTCTTATGATTTTTAAAATTGGAATGGAGGGGCCTATTTTAAGTTTAGTAGATAATTTTGATGTTAGAATTTTACAGACTTTTTGGATTATGTTAGTGATTCCAATTATAACTTTTATTTTTGTATATTTTTATCCTTCGATGGAGAAGAGATCTTTGGAAACTAGAATTGATAGAGAACTTCCTTTTGCAGTAATTCATATGTCTGCAATTTCTGGTTCAATGGTTGAGCCGAGCAGAATTTTTAAAATTATTTTGGCTACAAAAGAGTATCCTTATTTAGAAAAAGAGTTTTCGAGATTGTTAAATGAGATTAATGTTTTAGGTTATGATTTAGTTACTGCTTTGAGAAATACTGCTTCTGGCAGTCCGAGTAAAAGATTGACTGAATTATTTAATGGGTTTGCTACTACAATTAGTTCTGGAGGGGATCTGTCTAACTTTTTTGATAAACGTGCTCAGTCGCTTTTGTTTGATTATAGAATTGAAAAAGAAAAACAGACTCGTGCTTCTGAAACTTTTATGGATATTTATATTAGTGTTGTGATTGCGGCGCCGATGATTTTAATGCTTGTTTTAATGATGATGAAAATAGGGGGATTAGGAATTTCTTTGAGCACGTCGGCGATTTCGTTGATTATGGTTTTAGGAGTTTCAGTTATAAATGTGATTTTTCTTGTATTTTTACATTTGAAACAACCTGGAGGATAATATGGAAATAAAAAAAATGCATTGGTTTGGAATTGGGGCAGGGATTTTGATAATTTTAGTAGCGATTCCGTTTATTGGAACAAATGTTTTTTTTCTTATTGTGGGAATTGGTGTTTTGTCTGCGGTTTTTCCTTTTGTTTTTTCTGTGATTTATGATACGCGGATTGCTTTGGAGAAAGAAGAAATGTTTTTGGAGTTTGCTCGTAATTTGGTTGAGAGTGTTAAAACTGGAACTCCTATTAGTAAAAGTATAGTTAATGTTAAAAATAAATCCTATGGTGTTTTGACAGAGAATGTTATGAAACTTGCAAATCAAATTTCAATGGGTATTCCTTTGAGTAGTGCGTTGAATGTTTTTGCAGAAGATGTTAATAATAAAACTGTTTCGCGTGCTTTGACTTTGATTGGCCAGGCAGAAAAAGCTGGGGGAGATATTGGTGAAATTCTCGAGGCTGTTGCAGGGGCAGTTAGTATGTCTGATAAGTTAAAGAAAGAAAGGAAAGCTGTGATTTCGACTTTGGTTGTTCAAGGTTATATTATCTTTTTTGTTTTTATTGTAATTATTTTGGTGATGCAATTTAAAATTTTGCCAATGGTTTCTGGAATTGCTAATGTTGGAGGTAGTGGAATTGAGGGAATTGGTGTTGGGGCAGGAGGTGGAAGTGAGCCTCTTGAAATTTCAAATGCGTTTTTGTATTTACTTTTGATTCAGGGATTCTTTAGTGGTTTGACAATTGGCGAACTTTCTGAGGGAAATATCAAATCTGGAATTAAACATTCATTTATCTTGATGCTTACAGCATTTTTTGTTTCTGCTGGGGCGAGATTATTTTTAGGTTAGGCAGCTAATTCTGTTAGGAAATCAAATTCAATTGTCCAGAAAAATAATCTGTTTCTCCAAGCTCTTTCAGTAGCTATTAAAACTAATCTTGGGTCTTCAACCTTATTTTTTAATGTTCTTGCAACAAGTTTTGGGGAGGAAATTATTTGTTGTTGATTATAGTATTCTAGCATAGATTTAGAAGTTTGATAAGAACATGTTCCTCCCCAAGTCTCTTTTTGGGGTTGTTCATGAACATCTAAATCTATGTCTAGTATTGAAGGTCCTTTAATTATTGGAAGATTTTTCATTTCATAAATGGTATGTTCAATCTCTCCCATATAGATTCTTTTTTCTGGAAGATCTTTTTCTCCATAGATAGTTATTACTTTTTTTATTTTAGATTGTAATTTAGGATCCTCAAGTATGTGATAAATATATGAGCCTCCATCAAGTACTCCTTTTTCTGTGCAATCGTCATGGGCATCTGCCCGAATTATATTTACTGGTTCTTTTGAATTTAGAAGATATCTTTTTATGTGATTATAGGAGTGAACATGGGAATCAAATAAAAAAAATGGAATTCCGAATAGAGCCTTTCTTCTTAAATTAAAGGGAATTTCTTCTTCGCAAATTCTCCCTGAAGAAGGAATACTTCCTACTTTTTTAATCATCTCTAAAAGCGATATTGAAGATTTAAAATAATCTTCTTTTTTCCCCCCAGTTCTTTTAATCATTAACGTTGAAAGATAGTCTCGTATTCTTTCTTCGTGAAAATATCTTTTATCTACTCTATCTTTTAGTTGAGTTAGAAGCATATTATATGTGGAGTCTCCAATTTTTCCAGAAATTTCTCTAAGTTCTGGTTTGTCTTCTTCCCTTTTGGTTGTATCTTCCCCAAGACAATCTAGATGTTCGCTTATTTGGTCATCCAATGATCTTGGAATTGTTTTTGCTACCATGATTTTTTATTAAGTTTTTCTTATAAAAAGATTGTGGTTATAAGCGCCAACTTAATAAATAGAGATTTCTTTATTCATTTATGATAAAGGGGTGGAATAAAAGAGGTTCGCATGTTGGAATGATAATTTCTTTTGCTGTTTTTATTGTGTTTTTGGTTTTTTTATATACTGTTCTTGAACCAACGATAAAAGTAACAAATGAAAAAGAAATTTATTTTGAAGGTTTAGAAAAACAATTAATTGAAGCATTTTCATCTGAGTTGATTAGTATTTTTGTAAGTTCAGGGGTTGAAGGAGATTGTGTTAGTGTTAATTTAGGAGAGTTAGAATTTGGAGATTTAGAATTAGGAAATGAAGGAGGATTTTTTATTGGAGATGTTAATTATAATTTTGTTGGGGGGAATTTAAATGTAGATTCAACGGGAGATTTTACAGCTTATTATTCTAGGGAGTTTATTGATGAAAGTGCTAGTTTAGGAGGGGATTGTGTGGTTGTTGATGTGGGAGTAATTAGAAAAAATAATTATATTTTTAAATCTAAGGTTGAGAATCTTGGTAATTTAGATATTGATAAAACAGGAATTAATAATTTTTCATTTGAACTTTTAAATAATACAAAAGGAAATGTTGTGGGAGGAATTGTTGATGACGAAATTTCTACAGAAGTTGTTGTTAAAGATGTTTCTGTGGAATATGTTGATAGCGAAGCAAATATAAATGTAGGTTATTTAAGAATAAAAATATGGTGATGAATAATAAAAGGGGTTGGATAAGAATTGTGGAGGCTGTGATAGCTGTTTTGTTAATTGCAGGGGTTTTGATATTTGTGATTTCAAAAGGTTATATTGGGGGGCAGGATTTTGCCTCAGATGTTTATGATTTTCAGATTTCAGTTTTGAGAGAGATTGAATTAAATAGTGATTTACGGGGAGATATTTTAGGAGTAGATATTGAAGAGGGCGGAGCATATGTATTTCCTCCAAGGGTGACAGATTTAATAAATTCTCGGACGCCGAGTTATCTTTCTTGTCAAGCTAAGATTTGTAATATGACTGATGTATGTTTTTTAGATAGTTTTTCTGGTGAGGAGGAAGTTTATGCAGAATCTGTTGGAATAACTGCTGAAGGTAATGAATTTAAACCAAGGCAATTGAAGTTGTTTTGTCGGAAAGTTTAGAAAAGATTTATAAAATTTGATTTATAGATTAGTAAATGAAAAAAGAATTTTTTAATATAACTTTAAAAGAAATTAATGAGAAAAAATATAATATATTCATTGGAATAAGTTTGGGTGTGTTAAAACCATTTACAAAAGAGTTAGCAAAAGAATATCTTGATTGGGCGTTAAGTAAGACTAAGGAAAAAGTTGTGATTTTGATTGCTGATGAAATTGCTAAATATAATTATAGAATTTTTAGTAAGTATAGTGAAGGCAAATCTTATCGGGAAGCATTAAAAGAAGGAGATAAATATGCGGAATTTTTCAAGAAAATTATTAAAGATTTTTCTAAAGAAAAACAAGAAAAGATTTTAATTTTAAGATGGAAAGATATTTGGGAGGAAAATTTAGAAGAAACTTTTTTGGAACTAAAGAAAAAATATGAATCTAATAATTTATTTAAGGAAAAGATAATTTCTTTTGTGAGACTATATGCTGAAAAGAGAAATAAAAATTTAAGTAGCGAACAATTAAATTATCTTTCTCAATATATTCTTGCTGAAATTCCTACTTTATTAAAAGGAATTGAATTTGAAAATAAAAAATATAAATTGCTTTTATATCCTACTTTTGCTCATAGTGGAATGAGTGATTTTATTAAAAAACTTGAAGAAGGACTTATTTTTCAAGAATTAAAAAATGAATTATCTTTTGATAAGAGTGTAGCGATAGTAGAATTTCATTTGCCTGTTATTAAGAGTTAAATATATAACCATTCTTTTCTTATTTTTTATATGACTAAAAAAACTTCAACGTGGAAAATTGTTGTGATTGTTTTAGCTGTTATGATTTTTATTTTTCTTTTAGGAGGTAGAACTAGGATGGGTCCTAATCCTCAAACTCCTGATGATATTCAACCTTATATGAAAAGTAATATTGCGTATGGAGGGCATAATAAACAGGTTTTTGATTTTTATTCTGCAGGAGAGTATTCAGATGTTTTGGTTGTAGTTGTGCATGGTGGTGGTTGGGTTGCAGGAGATAAAAATCATATTTCAAGTGTTGCGTGGTTTTTGTATGAAAATGATTATAGTGTTGCGAATATGAATTATCGGCTTGCGCCAAATGCTAAGGCTGAGGATCAGTTGAGTGATATTGCGTCGGTTATTAATTATATTGATGCAAATAAAAAGAAGTTTAAGTTGAAAGATAATTACAAGGTTGTTTTGGTTGGGCATTCTGCAGGTGCGCATCTTTCGGCGTTGTATGGTTTGACAGAGAAAGATTATGGAATGAAAGATATTGCGGGTGTTGTTGGTTTGGCTGGACCTTATGATTTGACAATTGAAAATGAAAAACTTTGGGTTAATTTAGTTATGGAATCTATTTTCGGAGAGATGACGAGGATTGAAGCGTCGCCTGTTTCGCATGTTAATGTTGGAGAGAGTACAAAGTTTTTGTTGGCGTTGGGAACTGAGGATCATTTGCTTAGTTTTGAGCAGATGGATGTTTTTAATAATGAGTTAAAAGATAAAGGTGTTTTTGTTAAGAGTTTGTATGTTGAAGGAAGAACTCATAATTCTTTATTTGAAATGATTGATGAGTGTGAAGTTGTTGGTGGGGAGATTTTGGGATTTTTGAAGGGAATATAGAAACCTTTTTAACTATATTTTTTATTTGTTGGAGATGACAGAAACAATAAATTCAGCTTATTTTAGAGCTATGTCCAAAAGAGAATATCGTAGATGGGAATCTTTGTCTTTTATTGAATCTGGAAAATATTGGACAGATTTTTCTTTATCTTATTCTGGATACCCTCCTGAAGAACTTAAGAGATGGGTTGATGGAGGTAGAAATGAATTTGGTCCTCAGGACGTAGTTATTCAAGTAAATAGAAATAGTGCGTTGGAATTTAATTTAGAATTTAGAGAATCTGGGCTTCCTCCAAGGTATGTTAATACTTTTGGTATTCGATTTAACAGAGTAAAATTAGTTTATGATCCAAGAGCTGTTGTTTCTGATAATCCTGTAATGGAATTAGAAAAGATAATTGAATCTCAGAAGATTTTTTCAAGAATTGTTGAAAAGTTTAAGAGTTTGGTTAGACATAGTTTTGGTAGTTAATTCTTTATAGTTTGAATATTATAAAAACTCCTTCTCTTAAAAAATAAAAAAAATAAAAAAAAAATAAAATTTTGATTCTAGAAATTAATCCTAAAATCGTCTATTATTACCGCCAGATCGATTACCACCATTAAATCCTCCTCCTCGATTTCCGCTTCCACCAGATCGGTTTCCGAAATCTCTCTTTGGTCTATCTTCCATTGGTTTTGCTTCAGATACTGTTAACTTTCGTCCTTCCATTTCCTTTTCATTCATTTCAGCGATTGCTTTCTTTGCAACTTCATCATCTGCAATTGTTGCAAATCCGAAACCTTTTGATCGTCCGCTAAATTTATCTTTGATCAGAGAAATCTCTTCAGGATTATAACTTTCGAAAAGCTTTTTCAAAGCATCTTCGTCAACGCTCCAAGGCAAATTTCCTATATATAACTTCATGTTCTATTTTCCTCCTTATACTTCTATTGAATTTATTCAATGTCCTTAATTTTAATATTGAAGATTAGCTTTTTTCCAGCTAAAGGATGATTCAGGTCTATCACAACTTTTTCATCAGTAACTTCCATGATTTGTGAAGGCATTTGTTGGCCATTTGGAGCTGTTAACATGATTCCCATACCAACTTTTGGTTCTTGGTCTTTTGGTAAATTTGTTCTAGGAACTTCTTGTTTTAAATCTGGCTTAATTTCGCCATAACCTTCTTTAGGTTCTATTGAGAATTCTTTTTCTTGGTCTTTTTCCATACCAATAACTGCCTCGTCAAATCCCTTGATTACTTGCCCTGAGCCTGCTTCAAATGCTAAAGGTTCTTTTCCTTTTGAGGAATCGAAAACTGTGCCATCTTCGAATTTACCTTCATATTCAACCTTGATCTTATTGCCTTTTTCTATAGCCATATTAGAATTTACAAAAGAGGGCTTTTAAGTTTATTGGTTGGGGATAGTTAAGAATAAAAACTCTTTTTATTTAGGCTTTTTATGATAAAACTGAAGAAAATATCTGAGAATATTTATGAAATTCCTAAGAAAGGAAAGATGAAGGTACCTGGGCGTATTTTTATTTCAGAGAAGTTGATTGAGGGGTTGGATGATTTTTCTTTGCAACAGGTTTCGAATGTGGCGATGTTGCCAGGGATTATTGATTATTCTTTTGCAATGTCCGATATTCATGCAGGATATGGGTTTACAATTGGAGGTGTGGCGGCTTTTGATGTTAAGAAAGGAATTGTTTCACCTGGCGGAGTTGGTTATGATATTAATTGTGGTGTGCGTTTGCTTTCAACAGATATTTCTGTTAAAGAATTTATGAAAAAAAGAAAAGAGATTCTTCATGATATTAAGAGAACTATTCCATCTGGAGTTGGGCGTGGTGGAGAAATGAGAAGTCGTGAGGATATTTTGGAAGTTTTGAAAAAAGGTTCGAAGTGGGCTTTGGAAAATGGTTTGGCTTTGAAAGAGGATTTGGAGAGGACAGAGGAAAATGGTTGTATTGCTGGAGCAGATCCTAAAGATATTTCTCAGAAGGCGCTTTCTCGGGGGTTTTCTCAATTAGGAACTCTTGGGGCTGGAAATCATTTTATTGATGTTCAAAGTGTTGAGGAAATTTTTGAAGAAGAAATTGCAAAAGTTTTTTATTTGAAAAAAGATTCTGTTGTGATTATGAATCATTGCGGTTCTCGTGGATTGGGTCATCAAGTTGCTACTGATTATATTAAGTTGATGGAGAATGAGTTTGGAATTGATAATCTTGTAGATAGAGAATTAATTAATGCGCCAATTGAGTCTGAGTTGGGTAAAAAATATTTGAGTGCGATGAATTGTGCTGTTAATTTTGCTTTTTGTAATCGTCAGATTATTATGCATAAAATGAGGGATTTGTTGAAGAGATATTTTCCTAAGGCGAAGATTGAAATGGTTTATGATGTTTGTCATAATATTGCGAAGTTTGAAGAGCATAAGGGGCGGGAAGTTTTGATTCATAGAAAAGGTGCGACTCGGTGTTTTGGTCCAGGCAGAAAAGAAGTTCCGAAGATTTATAGAAAAGTTGGGCAGCCTGTTTTAATTCCTGGTTCAATGGCTACTGCAAGTTATGTTTTAGTTGGAACAAAGGAGGCAGAGGAACTTTCATTTGGCTCAACAGCACATGGTGCTGGTCGGGCGAAAAGTAGAACAGAGGCAAGAAAGACTTTGAGTAAAGAAGAGGCTGAAAAGATTTTGGAAGAAAGAGATGTTTGTTTAGAATGTGGTGGGATTAAAGGTTTGATTGAAGAATCTTCTGAAAGTTACAAGGATATTGAAGAGGTTATTGATGTTTGTAGAAATTTAAATTTAGGAAAGCCTGTTGCGAAATTGAAACCTTTGGCTGTTATGATTGGATAATTTCTAAACATTTAAATAATAATTTTAGTTATTGATTCTATGAAAAAGATGTGTGTAATTTTATTTTTAGGTGTAATTATTTTAGTTGGTTTTGTTAGTGCAGATTGTGTGTGGAATGATTGTACCGATAAAAATATTGTTTTGTGTTTAGATAAGTCTACAAATGCTCATGGTGCGAAGCCAAATATACTTGGTTCTTGTCCCGCAGGATATCCTCAAAAATTTTGTTGTGACTCAGTTGGTTCTGAATTAACAATTTATCTGTCTGATACCCATGCTTCAAAGACAACTAATTTAGAATATTCAATTCCTATTTTATTGCCAGGTTGTAGTTTAAGTTGTGAGATAGGGGAAGATCCTGTTTTATATTTATCAAAAATAAAGGATGCTCATTTAAGTTCAGTTAAAACTGATTTAGATGGGGATAATTATCTGGTTGAGATTTGTTGTGGTGTTGGAGATATTCCTTGTGTTACAAATTGTGTTGGAAAGGAATGTGGTAATGATGGTTGTGATGATGTTTGTGGAACTTGTGAAGATGATGAAACTTGTACTGATGGAATTTGCACAGAAGAAATTAATTATGATACTTCTTGTTCAGATTATAGTGTTGATGATTGTGGTAGTGATCCTAATGTGGGATTTGAAATTTATTTTGGTGCTTGGATAATTTATGGAACAAGTGGAGAGTGTAGTAGGATAGAATTTGGTGTTGGTTGTATTTGGGATATTCTCGAGGCTAAATGTTTACAGGCTACTGATTGGGAATATGATAATCCTGAAGATGGTTTATGTGATGAGAGTTTTGGACCTTGTACATATTCAGAAAATATTGATGGAGATTGTTCTTTAGAAGGAGTTGAACTTTTTACAATTATTAGAGAACTTGAAAGTGGAACTGCTGCAGATGGCTGTTCTGGAAGTTCTCAAACATTACCTTGTGGTGCCGAAGGAGAAGAAGGAGTCAATCTTCCGTTTTTTGGGTTTTATAATTTTATGATAACTTTAGTTTTGATTTTATTTATTTATGGATTTTTAATTTTAAGGAGGAAAGAATGGTAAAATTAAAATTTTTAATTTTTGTAGTTTTTTTTATTTTATTGGCGGGGACTTTTGTTTTAGCAGATTTTGAAATTTCTGATGCGTCGCATTCGATTCAAAAAAGTTATGGTGTTGGAGAGAAAATTAAAGGATGGTTTGAGATTAGTTTTGAGGGGGAATCTTCAAGTTCTGTTTTTAGTAGTGCGGAAAATTCTATTTCATTAAAAGAACTTTTAGAATTAAATTCAGCAACAGAACTTTGTGAGCTTGTAAATTGTGTATCAAAGTATGATGCAGGTGGAGAGCAAATTATGAAAAGTTATTCTATGCTTTCTGGAAATTCTAAAATTGTGGGATTTAAATTAAAAGATAGAGTTACTGATGTGGAGTTTGTTAATTTTAGTTTGGTAAGTGATGCGGGAGTTTCTTGTTCAAATCAAATAGAAATTGATTTATTTAATGACGGAGAAATTGATTTTGGAAATACGCGGGCGTCTGAACAAGTTGGTTGTACTAAGACTTATGGGTGCTTTAATTCTGGAAGACCTTTTGAATATTTTACTTTAGGAAATAATTTGTATTGTCAAGAAATAGAAATAGGTAAATATCCTGGATTTAATCTTGGAGCTTGGGTGAAAAATGAAGGAGAAGTAGGTCTGATTACAATGGAAATTTTTGGTGTTGCTGATGGGAATGGAAGATGTGATTTACCTGAAGCAAGTTCTTCAGGTGGAGAAATTTCTTGTACTGTTTCTTATGCTCCTTTGGAAGAAAAAAAATCTTTTGTTTGTATTTATGATTGGTTAGGTGGAGATAATAAAATAAAAGGTTATAGTGATAGTGCCGGTTGTGGGTTTTATAAAAATCCTCCAAATCAAGATATGAATTCTTATGCTCGGTCTGCTTCTTATGGTCTTTTTATAGAGGGTAAAAAATTTGCTGTTCCAGGACAAATTGAATTATCAACTCCAGAGATTTTAGCGAATAAAGTTGAAATGTATTTACAAGAAGTTTATGGATTAAATATTGATTGTCCTGTAGAAGGTTGTTTCGTTCCAATAAAAATAATTTCAAATTCTGAACAGACAGTTAATTTAAAAGATTTAAAAGTTAAATATCAAACTTCATCTGGTTTAAAGGAGGCTGAAAATTTATTTGATTTAAGTGAAGTTTCGTCAAATGTTGATTCAGATTTTGTGAAACTTTATTTAGGCGATGCTAATTTTTCTGTTTCAGATGATTTTGGTGGCGGAGAGTTTGTTTTAAAGTTTAAGGGTGAGGAAATTTTTTCAGAAGCAATTAATATTGAGAAAGTTCCTGTTATTGGTGGGTTGTCTCCAAGGATTGCAATTGCAGGTTATCCTACTGAATTTAGGGCGGGTGTTGAATTTTATGGTATGAATGTTTCAAAATATAAATGGGATTTTGGAAATAATGATACTTTTGAAACAACAGAAAATAAAGTTGAATATATGTATGATGAAATTGGAATTTTTAATTTAGAAGTTGCTCTTGTTGATTCGAATTCTCGAGAGTCTTCCAAGATTTTTCAAATTAATGTTACATCTCCTAAGGATGCAATTGAAGGCGTTATTTCTGATAAATTAGATGGGCTTACAAAAGTTAAAAATCAGCTTAATGAATTTCCTCAATTTTATGTTACGGCTTTAAATTCTATTTTAAATTTAACAACTTTTGAAAATAAATTAACTTCTGTTAAAGCAAGGTTTAGTTCTAATTCTTCAGATGAACAATGTATTATTTTAATGAAAGAACTTTTTGAAATTAAAATTCCCAAATCTATTGTAATTTCTAAAGAAGTTAATTCATTTTTGTTTTTTCCCGAGGAGAATTTTATTGATAAAGAAATTATTGAGGAAATTTCTGGAAGTGGTTTTTCTGGGAATAGTGAGGATTTTGTTGAAAAAGTTTTAGCTTGGAATTCTAAGAATATGGATATTAAAATTAGTTTTAAAGAGCTTTCAGCAGAATATGATGGAGGTAATGAACCGCTTTTATCTGTTTTTGATTTTACATTTAATAAGAAAAAAGAGTTTGATTTTGATTATTATGTTGTGGTCCATAAAGTGGATAATTTGAATTTTGGTTCTTCTGGATTAAAAGGAAATGGGACTTATTTTTATTCTGATTCAAGTTTGACTCAGCTTTCTTTTTCAACTACTGAAAATTTAGATTTTTCAAATGTTCCTCTTTTTGTTTCTCCAGATGTAAGTAATTTTGTAGTTGAATTAGAGGAGTTTGAAGAAGAAGATAAATCTGTTTCAAAATGGGTTTGGTTTATTTTAGTTTTGATTTTTCTTTTGGCTGTTGCTATTGGCGTTTTTATTTTTCTTAAAATTTGGTATAAGAAAAAATATGAAAAATATTTATTTCCCAATAAAAATGATTTATATAATTTAATAACTTTTGTTCAGACTGAAAAAGGTAAGGGACTTTCTGGAATTGATATTAGGTCTAAATTAAAAAGATCTAGTTGGACTGGTGAACAGGCTAATTATGTTGTTAAAAAATATGCTGGAAAGAAAATAGGTATGTTTGGATTTGGTTTTGGGAAAAAAGTTGTGAAAAGAATGCCTGTTCGAAAATTTGGTTTTAGAAGACCTGGTAGAAGATTTAAAAGGTATTAGTGTAATATAAAAAACTTAATAAACTCTTTTTACAATTCTATATTATGGCGATAAAAATTTTTAAGAATTTTTTTAAGAGGATTTTTGGAACTCTATTTAGAAATAAGAAAGATATTAAGTTGGGTTTTTATGGTCCGCCAAATGCTGGGAAAACTTCGTTGGCGAATAGAATTTGTAAAGATTTTACTGGGGAAGAAATTGGAAGTGTTAGTAATGTTCCGCATGAGACGCGAAATGTTCAATTTAAGGAAAAAGTTGAAATTGATTTTAAAGGTAAGAAGATGGTTTTCAAAATGATTGATACTCCTGGAATTGCTACGAAAATTGATTATGAAGAGTTTTTGAAATTTAAAGTTAAAAAAGGTGAGGCGAAGAAAAGGGCGAAGGAAGCGACGCAAGGAGTTATTGAAAGTATAAAATGGTTAGATGATATGGATATTGTTGTTGTTGTTTTGGATGTAACTGAAAATCCTTATAATCAAGTTAATATAACTATTATTGGAAATTTGGTTGCGAGAAAAATTCCTGTTTTAATTGTTGCAAATAAAATTGACAAAAAGAAAGCGAAGATTAAAAAGATTGAAGCTGCGTTTCCAGAGTATGATGTTGTGGGAATTAGTGCAAAGTATGGGAAAAATTTAGAGGAATTTTATGAATCAATATTTAAATTGAGTAAGAAACTTTAAATATATAATTTAATGTATATATTAGAGTATATAATAAGATGGTGAAGAAAAAAAAATTAGGAAATTTGAAGGGGTTTGCAATTCAGTTCTTGCCTTTTTCAGAAATTAGGTATCTGGAAAGTGATGAGCGGATGAGAAAGATTTTAGGAATTGTTTTAGGAAATAATATTTTGTTTTTGCAGGGCCGGTTGAAACCTGAAGAGGAGTCGCGTTTGATTGGAGATACAATGGCGATGATTGGGCATGTTAAAGGATTTAAAGGAATTGAGTTGGCGGTGATTGCTGGGAATGGAAATTCTGGATTTTTTGGGAAGATGAAAAGTGGAATGGTGCGGGCTCTTTCTGGAGGGGATTTAGGAGCAATTACAATTGTTGGACCTGCTACAATAGTTAAGGAGATTAAAAGAAATCCGAAGAAGATTGAGTTGTTGTTGAGTAGATAGTTTTGAAAGTTTTGAAATTTTATTTGTAAGAGGAATAAATATTGTGAGTGGTGTAATGGACGATGAAAGAAAAAATATATTTTATTTATAAATTTAGAAATAATCCTAATCTTAGTGAAACATATAAGAAACTTGAAGAAACATTTGGAAAAGGTTATCTCTTTGACAAAGAACATCCAAATGCAAGTGAAAAAACTAGGGCAGTTATAAGAAGATTATTTACTAAAGATATGAATGAAGGTAATTTTGACTTAGTTATTGTAGATACTTCTTATGGAAAAGGTAGATTTATGAAAGAAGAAATTGCTTTAGCTAAGAAGTTGAAAATACCTATTAAAGAAATTAATTTAAATGAAAATTTTGTGTAAAAAGTAGTTAATTATTTTGACTTATCACACAAAGCTTCTAAAACCAAAATCCTTAAAAACCTTCATTACTCAGAATTAGTATTAGAAAGATATTAAATTATTATTCACATTCACATTCAGATTCATTGATGTTACATAATGGAATTGTAACGGTATTTTTCTAAATAAGTTAATATAACTTAGTAAATTAAACGGAGAAAAAATATAATATGGCAAAAGTAAGTCCAGTATCGATAAAGTACTTGATTCATGCTAATTTTATTTGCGAAGGAGCGTTGGAAAAACCAGATGTAATTGGTGCGCTTTTTGGTCAAACAGAAGGTTTGCTTGGAGATGAGCTTGAAATGCGGGAACTTCAGAAAGAAGGAAAGATTGGAAGAATTGAAGTTGATTTGCGAAGAGAGAATAAGCGAACAAGCGGGGCTATTCAAATCCCTACAGCATTGGATCAATCTGAAACTACTTTGATAGCAGCAGCTATAGAAACTATTGAAAGAATAGGGCCTTGTGATTCTCAAATTGAGATTGATAGAATTGAAGATGTTCGAGGAAGCAAGAGAGACTATATTCTTGAAAGAGCCAAGAAATTGATGCAATCAATTGAAGGAACAAGTAATTCACGAGAGATTTCTGGAATGATTAAGGAATCTGTGAAGACTGCAAATATTAGCGAACATGGAGCTAGTAAACTTCCTTGTGGAGATCTTTCTGGAAAAGAAGTAATAGTTGTTGAAGGAAGAGCAGATGTTTTAGGTCTTTTGAGAGCCGGAATTGAAAACGTAATTGCTATGAACGGGACAAAACTTCCAGATGAAATCAAAGAACTAGGTGCTACGAAAGAATTGACGCTTTTTGTAGATGGGGATCGTGGTGGAAAGTTGATTATTCAGAATGTTGTTGACAATGCTGAAGTGAAGTATATTGCAATAGCACCTGATGGGAAAGAAGTTGAAGAACTTACACCTAAAGAAGTTTTAATGAATTTAAGAAAGAAACTTTCTGTTGAAGATTTTTTTTATAGATATAGAATGAAGATTTCAAAAGTTAAGAAAAATGTCGAGATAGATAATGAGAAGCTTAAGGAGATTTCAAAAGGAAATGAAGGTTCTGGAAAAGCGATTTTATTAGATGAGAATCTTAAGGAAATGAAAGTTGTTTCTGTAAAAAGTTTAGGTTCTGTTTTGAGCAAGATGAGTCCAGGTCCTTTGGCAGTTGTTGTTGATGGAACTGTTACAAGTTCAACAATTCGTTCTGCAGAAGAATCAAATGTTTCAGTTCTTGTTGCAAAGAATTTTTCAAACACAAGCGAGAAAATTAAACTTCTGAGTTTGTAATTTTGGATTCTTAGGAATCCTTTTTTATTTTTTTTATTTTAGTAAGATTTAAATATCTTCTTTCTTCTTTCTTCTTATGAATAGTGTGCAAAAGAGGTTTTGGGTATTTTTTGTAATTGTTGTGGTTTTAGCTGTGTTAATTGTTGGAGGATATTTTTTATTTTTTCATACTAAGAATTGTGAGAATGAAGATTGTTTTAAGGCAAGACAAATTGAATGTAAAAGAACAGAGTTTGTGAGAGATTCAGATGCTGTGAAATGGGTGTATAAAATTAAGGGAGAGAGAAAAGATATGTGTAAAATTTATGTTGAAGTTTTGAAAGTTAAGAGGGGAGATATTAGTAATGAAGATTTTGAAGGTAAATTTATGAATTGTATGCTTAATTTACAGTCGACAAATTATCCTGAATCTGATATTACAAAATGTACTGGCGTTTTAAAAGAAGAGTTACAAAATAAAATTATTCAGAATTTACATGTTTATGTTATTGAAAATGTGGGATCAATTTCAGAACAATTTAACAAAGCTTTTTGAAAATATCCCTAGTTGTTTGGACATTTAGTGACTCATTCTTAATTCTAAAATGGTTACAACAATAATCTTTATAAAGGGTTTTCAAATTAATATTTTGCAGTAAAACAATGTTTTATTGTATAATTAAATTAGGATAAAAAAATGGAAATGAAAAAATTTTTAGTTCCCTTTCTTGCAGTGATTGTAGCGGTATTTTTAGTAGCAACAGTTAGTGCTGATCAGATTACATCTGATGCATATGTTTATGTGAATGACCAAGTGGTTGCTCATTATACATATGATTATTCTACAGGCGCGGAAATATTAACTTTGCCAAATTATATTGTTGAAGTTGATGCTGGTGAAATGGCTAATATAGAAATTGAATTTGTTGTCGTTGATGATGGAAATCCAGATACAGGTCCAATGTGGGATAGAGATGTTACTTTTGAAGCTGAAATTGAAGGAGATAAAGATAGAGTTAATGCAGTTTCTAATGGTTTTGTTGTTGAAGAAGGAACAAACCCTGCTTCAAAAAAATTGACCTTAAAAGTTCCTTATGAACTTGAAGATGATCTTTCATACCTTGTTGATTTGAATGTTGAACTTGATGGAAGAGATCACAAGACAGAAATTAGAGATATTCCTTTAAGAGTTATGAGACCTTCATACAATATTGATATAATGTCAGTAAATGTTCCCCAATATGTTGATGCTGGTGAAAATTTTCCAGTTGATGTTGTTTTGAGAAATATTGGTTATCTTGAACTTGATAGTTTATATGTTACTGTTAGTGTTTCTGAACTTGGAGTAATACAAGGACCTGTTTATTTTGGTAGCTTGGAAGCTCTAGATGAAGTATGTACCTTTGGTTGTAATGACGATGATGATAATGAAGTTTTTGGAAGAATCAACTTAGAAATGCCTTATGGTGTTCAAGCTGGTTCATACACTTTAGAAGTTAAAGTTTACAATGATGATATGACTTTGTCAGAAGTTAAAACTATCAGTGTAGATAATGATTTTACAGATAATGTAATTGTAACTGACTTAAGCAAGAACGTGGATGTTGGAGAAGAAGCTGAATATGAAATTTTGCTTATTAATCCAACTAACAAGTTGAAAGTTTATAGAATTGTTACAGAATCTTCTGGCGATCTTTATTCCGACTCAAGTGCTTCTATTATTGCTGTTCCTGCTGGTTCAAGTAGATCAGTTATGATTTTGGCTGAAGCAGATTCAAATGGAAATTATAACTTCGATGTTAATATTTTCGCAGGTGAATCTTTAGTTAAGACAGTTACACTAAGTCTGAATGCAGAAGGAAGTTCAAGAAATTTCGACAATTCAATTGTTATTTTAACAATTGTTTTAGCAGTAATCTTTATTGTGTTGTTGATTGTTTTGATCGTTCTTTTAGGAAAGAAACCAGAAAAATCTGAAGAATTTAGTGAAAGTTATTACTAAATTTATTAGTTGTTATTTTTTTTATTATTTTTTGTTTTTTATAATGTGGCTGGGCTTTGTTAAATTTTTAAAGAAAGAACCTTACTAATTCCATCGTGCATTGAAATCCCATAAAGGTTTGTTGCGTTTGTGATTATTTCGTCGTTGTGTGTTATTACAATATATTGTCCTTTTTGCATGTATTTTTTAAGAAGTCCTGCAAGTCGTTCAGAGTTTCTTTTATCTAAGGCAGCGTCTATTTCGTCGAGAATATAGAAGCAGTAAGGTTTTAGTTCTTGGATTGCAAAGATTAAAGATAATGCTACAAGGGTTTGTTCTCCTCCAGAAAGTGATGTGACGTCGAAGTATTTTCCGTGTCCTGTTTTTACAATGATTCCTACACCGCCTTCAAAAGGGTCTTTTTTATTTTCTAATTCTAATGTGACTTGTCCTTTTGCGCTTAGTTGCATGAAATTTCTTGAGAATGTTTCGTTGATTTCATTTAATGTTCGAACAAAAGTTTTTTTCTTTTTAATGTCAATTTCAGAAATTATTTTTAAAATACTATTTTTTTCTTTTACAATTAATTCAGCCTTTTCATTTATCCTGTCGTATTCTTGTTTTATCTCCTCGTAAACTTCAAGAGAACGAAGATTTACAGGGCCGATTCTAGAAAGAGTTTCTTGGGTTTGGTTTAATTTATGTAAAAGTTTTTCTTTGTTTGTTTTGATTATTTCTACTTTTTCAAATCCAAGCATGTCTGTTTCACAATTTTGAATTTCTGCTGAAACTTTTGCTTTTTCAATATTGAGGTTGTTTTTTTCTTGTTCAATAAAAGAGATTTTGTTTTGTTTTTGGGAAACTTCTAATTCAAATTCTTTTATTTTATATTGAAGTGATTCTTTTTTTGAAATAAGTTTTTGGTTTTTTTGAGAAAGGTCTTCTTCTTTGTTTTTCTTTTTTTCAAGTTCTTCTTCTGATTTTTTTGTTAATTTTACTATTTTTGAAAATTCTTCATTAATGTCTTGTTCATCTCGCGTAATTTGTTTTAAGGAAATTTTTGCTCTTTCTAGTTCTCTAATTTTAAATGAAATTTCTGAATTAACATTTTCCTCTGTTCTTAATGAAACTTCTTGTACTTCTATTTTTAGTGTTTCATATTTTTGTTCAACATTTGAAAATTCATTAAAGTTTGATTCAAGAGATTTTTTTCTTTTTTCAAATTCTGAAATTTCTTCATTAGTTTTTTCAATTTTTTCATGAAGAGATTTTATTTGTTGTGTTTTTTCTTCTATTGAAGATAGCTTTAGAATATCTGATTCTCTTTTAGAAATTTCTTGAGATATTTGTTCAATGTCTTTTTCTAGAATTTCTTTATTATTATATATCTGATTAAGTTCTTTGTCTGAATTAGAAATTTCTTTTTTCAGGTTTGTTATTTTTGGATTTATTTCTTGGTTGATTTCTTTTAAATGGTCTTCAGTAATTTTGCTTTTACAAAGTGGGCAAATATCTATTTTGGAGATTTTTTCAATTATTTTATCTTGTTGTTCAATTTCAAATTCGTTTCTGCTTGAGATTTTTTCAAGTTCAATTTCTTTTGATTTTATTTCTTCAAGTGTTTGTTTTTTCTCTATGAGATAATATTTAAGTTTTTCAAGTTTTGAGGGTTCACTTTTTTTATCAAAGAGTTCAAGGGAAATAGAATTTATTTGTTTTAAGAGAAATTCAGATTCATTAGAATAATTTTGAAAAAGCCCCTTTTTGTCGCCGAGCATTTCTTTCATGGAGATTAATTCAGATTTTATCATATAGAATTTTTTTCTTTTTTCTTCTAGAATTTCTAGTTCTCCTTTTTTGGTTTCAATTTCTTTTTGTTTATTGGAAGTTGTTGGTTTTTCTTTTTGAAGTTCTTTAACTGAAATTTCTGATTCTCTTATTTTTTCTTTAAGTTCTTGTTTTTGATTTTGTAAGTCATTTATCTTTTTTTCATAATTTTCTGAACGTACATTTAATCCTGCTAGTTCTGCTCTTAAATTTGCTATTTCTGTGTTTAATTTTTCTTGTTCAAATCCTGTTGATTCTTTTATTTCTAAATTGATAGAATTTATTTTTATTTCAATGTCTTGTATTTCTGATTGGTTTGTTAAAATTATTTTCTTTATTTTTGAAATCTCTTTATTTTTAGATTCTATTTCAGATTCAACATTTTGTATTTCTTTTTTCTTTTTTGTTAGTTCTGCAAAAATTATACTTGCTTTGTATTTTTTCAGGTCACTTTCAAGTTTTTTGAATCTTAGTGCTTGTTGTCTTTCTTTTTCAAGATTATTTAGGTAATTTGTTCTTTCTCTTAGGATGGCTGAAACTTCTTTTAATTTTTCGTCGGTTCTATCTAATTCTTTTAATGATTTGTGTTTTCTTATTTCGTAGATTGAAATTCCTGCAACTTCTTCGATTATTTTTCTTCTTTCTTCAGTATGCATTCTAACGAAGTTTTGGATTTCTCCCTGGAGGATTATATTGAATCCATTTGGGTCTATTCCTGCTTGTGCAAGTAGTGAGAGAATTTCTTGTCTCGTTTTTGTTTCTGAATTTATTTTGTAAATACTTTGTCCATTTTTTCTGACGATTCTTTTTATTGAAATTTCTGGGGTGTCTATTGTGAATATTTTATCTGAGTTGTCGAATACGATTTCAACTGCTGCTTCTTTTGCAGGTCCAGCTATTTTACTTCCCATAAAAATTAGATTTTTTGCTTTTGCTGCACGCATGGATTTTATTGATAATCTTCCTAAGACAAAACATAGGGCATCAGATACATTGCTTTTTCCAGAACCGTTTGGGCCGAGGATTACATTGATTCCAGGAGTGAAAGGAAGTTCTGTTTTTCGGACAAAACTTTTGAATCCATACATTACTAATTTTTTTATGTAGACCATGGAAGGGAAAATAGAATTATGTTTTTAAATATTCTTATGGGATTAAAATAACTTTTTTTGTTTAGAATCACTGAAGATTTTTTTCCAAGTTATCCAAGTTTTTCTAAAGATTCCTGAGTCTTTATATTTTGCACCTTGTTTTTCGAGAAATTTTATTGTTGTAGCATCGGAAGTATATCCTGAGCCGATTTCATTTCCGTAGATTTTTTTTAGTTTGTCCATTTCTTTTTCTCGTGTGCTTTTTGCAAGAATTGAGGCTGCTGAAACTGAAACATGGTTTCTATCTGCTTTGTGTTCGCATGAAATTTCTAAGTTTCGTAGATTCTTTATTTTTGTTTTTAAGAAATCTTGCCAGGTGGTGATATTTACTGATGGGCAGTCTACTACAACTTTTATTTTGTTGTAGCCTTTGTTTATTTTGTTTATTATTTGGGCTGTTTTTATTGCTTCTATTGAATTTAGATTTATTCCTTTGTTCATTTTTTCGTCAATTTCTAAGGGTTTTGTTATAACGATTTCAAAGGTTTCTGCTTTTTCCCTTATTTTTTCTGCTAAGAATTCTCTTCTTTTTGCGGTTAATTGTTTACTATCTTTTACTCCTAGTTCTTTTAGTTCTTTTTCAGTTTCTTTGTTGAGTAAACATCCTGCTAAAATCATTGGGCCGATAACTGGGCCTCTTCCTGCGTCGTCAATTCCTAATGTTAGTTGATTCATGATAAGTTGAAATTCAGAAGCTTTATAAATTTAATATTTGAATAGCAGGGGTGGGATTTGAACCACACGACCTCCGGGTTATGGGCCCGACGAGCACTCCAGACTGCTCCACCCTGCTATATGAAAATCAGATAAATTAACCTTTTAAAATTAACTATCTTGAAATTTTAATATTTAATAAAAGTGGTGACATAGATTTAAAAATTGGGGAGTTTTAAATTGGAAATGGGAGAAGAAGAATCTGGGTCGGCTTATGATCTTTTAAATTTGCCTTCAAGTATTGGTAGGGGGGAGGGGTTAGAAATAGATGGAACTAGTCTCTATGATCCTGCAGCTATACATAGAAAGTTTATTGAAATAGATAAAGGAAGACCTATAAGAAAGAAACCTAAATCTAATTCAGCATATGAGCTTAGAGCCGCAAGAGATTTGTGATTCTGTTGATTTTTATTAATTAACTATATAGAATAATTTTTAAACTAATTCTAATTAAATATTTTAATGGCCCCGTAGCTCAGCCTGGTTAGAGCACTAGACTCTTAATCTAGGTGTCGAGGGTTCAAATCCCTTCGGGGTCATTTATTTAAAATGGCAATTAACTTTTGTAAAAAATGTGGGAGTATGATTGTTCCTCGTACTGTTAAGGGTGAGACTCTTTTATTATGCAATTCGTGTGGAGATTTTAAAATTGTTAAGGGTGAAGTTGAATTGAAGTTAAAGGGGGAAGTTAACTCTGATCCTGAAAGAATTAGTGGAGTTGTTAAGGAGGAAAATGTTTTTGCAGATTATAATAATGTTTGTAAAAAATGTGGTTATGATAAAGCGCAGGTTATTGATATAGGATCTTTTTATTCAGATGAAGATCATATTATGTTTTTGAAATGTGGGAAATGTGGTTTTTCAGAAAGGGTTGGGAAGGTTTGTTGAATAATTATTAAATTATTTTTAATTATAACTTCGCCAAGTATGTTCGCATTTTGTGCATTTGAAGAATTTTGTTTCTGATTCGTCGGCGGCACGTGTTTGAAGTGTCCAAAAATATACTTTATTATTTTTACATTTTTTACATTCTTCTTCAATAATTGGGTGAATTTCACCTTCTTTTTTCTTAATTATAGCAATCTCTTTTCCTTCATTAATTTTTTCAGAAGTTTTTATCTTAAGTTTTCCTTTTGCAGAATAATTACATCTTGGGCAACCTGCGTTTTTTGTTTTTTGTATTAATACTGAACCACATTTAGGGCAAAATTCCATTAGACGAAGAGCTTAGATTTATTTATAAATGTTTGTTAAAATTTAATTCTCTTCGCAAAACCCTTTTTCATATTCCTGGCGTTTGGATTCATAGAAGATTAATTTTGCCCATCCTGCTAAAGGAGCTATTTTTAGAACAGCTTTTCCGACAAGTTGATCTTCTGAAATTGATGTTTCAAGAGATAATTGTCCGTTGTTATTGTCTCCAATTGTTGAAAATATTTTTCCTTCCGAAGTTTCTTTGATGTTTATTATTCTATGAATTAGGGGGTTTGTTCTTCCTGCTTCGAAAATGATTATATCCCCTACTTTGAGTTTTTCTGGTTTTGCTTTTATAATAAATAAGATGTCTCCTTTGTTGAAGCCTTTTTTTAAGACAAAGTTTTTGAATTGAGTTTTGGGAATTTCGAATTCAGAATATTTTCCTTCATGTTTTTCCCACCAATTATTGTATGATGAAAATGATTGATGATACATTGAACAAGATTCAACTATTGCAAGAGGTAGTGCAGTTCCTGTTGCTAAACTTAAGATTGGGAAGAAAATAAATTTTATGAAAATGAATAAAAAGATTACTGAAAATATCCAACCCTTTAAACTATCGTCTTTCCATAATAAATTCCAGAATTTTTTAAAGGTTTTTTTTATTTCCATTATTTTATCAGTTGCGTAATGTTTAAAAATCCTTTTAATCTATATTTATTGAAGATGGTTGACAAAAGAGGTTTAGTATTTGCATGTTTTTTGATGATTTTTTTATCATCAGGAGTTTTGGCTGTAGATGATTTAATTTCATTGCAAGGAAATGTTTATAATTCTACAGGAGATGTTTTGTCGTCGGGAAATTTAGTTGTTTCAATTTATGATGCTTATTCTGCGGGAAATTTAATTTATAATTCTTCAACTGATTTTAATAATAGAATTGTTAATGGACAATACGATGTTGTTTTAGGAAATGGTTCTGAAAAATTAAATTTAGAATTTGGTAAAATATATTATATGGAAATGTATGTTAACAATGAAGCATTTACTTTTAATGGAAGTTCGCGTCAGGTTTTTCAGTCAAGTGTTGGGCAAATAAATTCAACTTCAATAAATCCAAATCAAATTAATTCAAGTCATTTGGAGAGAAATATTGATTTGAGCAATGCAAGTAAAGTTTTATCTTCCGCAGTGAATAAATCAACTGGAACAAATTGGGTTGGAGAATTATTAGATTCCATTTTAGATAATATTTTTGATGGAATTGCTAGTGTTAATACGACTTCTAATTTACAACTTTTACTAAATGATACTGGAATTTATTCAACTTACAATGCAACTTATGCTGCGAACTCTGGAGGAAATGCTTCTTGGAATGAAAGTTATGCGGACACACTTTATGGAGCATATCAATTTACTGCAAATAATTTTAATGGTTCTGGTAATTTTACAACAACCGGAAAGATAGGAGTTGGAACTGAAGAAATAAATTGGACATTGGATATTAGAGAACCTGGAAATTATCCTGGATTAGGATTAAAATATGCAGAGGATGGTTTTACTGCAATAGCACATTATGTTAATAAAAGTTATTATATTGTTGGGCCTGAAAATGTTATTTCTATTGGAGAAATGCCTTTATATGATTCTGGACAAATAAATACGGAGTGGTTTAATTTTACTTCAGAGGGAATAAATGCCAATAATGTTAATATTTCTGCTTCGTATTTCAAGGGTGATGGGAGTTTATTAACAGGTATTTCTGGAGGAAATGCTTCATGGAATGAAAGTCGTGCAGATACACTTTATGGAGCATATCAATTTACAAATAATAATTTTAATGGTTCTGGAAATTTTACAACAAGTGATAAAATTGGTGTTGGAACTGAAGATATGAATTGGAGCGTTGATGTAAGAGATGTAACTGCCCCTACAATTGGATTTTATGATACTGATGATAATAATTATACTGTTATTGGTCAAGTTGCAGGATTGAGTTATTATCTTGTTTCTCCAGGTACACCAATCACATTTAGAGAATTAGATAGTTATGGAATGGTTGCATCAACTGAATGGATAAACTTCACTTCAGCTGGAATTGGTGTTACCCAGAATGTAACTGCAAGTTATTTCAAGGGTGATGGAAGTTTATTAACAGGAATTTCTGGTTCAAGTCTTTTTGTAAATGGAACAAGTGCCTCTTATATTAATTCAATTTATTCTCAGAATTTAAATTTGACTGCGAATTTAACTCTTGGAGAAAATTTATATTATACAGGTGCAGAAACATTTTATATAAACAATGGAACAGATGATTTTATGGAATTTAATAATGCCGGAGAAATTGGAATTTATTTTGAAACCTTTATTTCTGGAGGGAAGGATTTATATTTCGAGAATATAGCTGAAGATGAGACAATAAGATTTAGTGGGGAAACAGGTGCAATGACAACTACTGGAAATGCCACTGCAGATTATTTTATTGGTGATGGAAGTTTATTAACAGGAATTTCTGGAGGCAGTTCTTTATTCATAACAAATGGAACTTCAATTTATAATTCAACTGCTTTAGCTTTTGGATTTGGAATTTCAGCTCCAGATGTTTTTATGCATTTGAATAGAAGTTTTGATGGAAGTACAGCGTTTAAAATAGAGAATTTAAATGTAGGTTCAAGTGCAGAAGCTTCTATAAAAGTTCAGGCAGAAAATGTTTATGGTCAATTAATTGCAACATCTAGCACATATCCTGTACCAAATACTTTTGCAATTACTTCTGGGGCTGGCAGTTCCCAAATACTTTATCAACTTGATAATGCAACAGGTCATCATAGTTTTGAAGTTGGTAATGGAAATGAAATTATGAGAATAAATTCAACAGGATTAATTGTAACAGGTAATGCTACAGCAACTTATTTCAAGGGGGATGGAAGTTTATTAACAGGGATTTCTGGAGGTCTTTTTGTAAATGGAACAAGTGCTACTTATATTAATTCAATTTATTCTCAGAATTTAAATTTGACTGCGAATTTAACTCTTG
>Ga0075122_10000729_pt1 | contig 24934 bp, 24 predicted proteins | sample AntAceMetag02UKB_FD_69790 | JGI IMG/M metagenome (GOLD analysis project Ga0075122, IMG submission 69790) | Saline lake microbial communities from Ace Lake, Antarctica - Antarctic Ace Lake Metagenome 02UKB | ecosystem: Environmental > Aquatic > Non-marine Saline and Alkaline > Saline | place...
TAAAACCAAAATGAGACGATAACGCCACCGCTATGGCATCAGGCAATGAACGAATTTTTTTAGGACCAAACCCCACAGACCTTCTGCCCCCAATTCCTGACAACTGGAAAGCAACCTCTTCTGCTCTTTCTCGAGAACTCGAGCCTCCCCTTAATCTTAATGAAGTAGAAATCGTTCTTCCTAGCGCTTCTGCCATGGCCGCAACATCGGTCCCCGCCTTGCCAACGTTAATAAACACCTCTATTGGTTCTCTCTTCTCTGTTTCATTTATAGTCACAAAAGCTGTTCCAACTGGGGTTTTCATTCTATAAGTAGCACCAATTACCTTAAATGGTCTTGTTAATATTGACCCATCTAGCTCTGTTTGTTTCTGATTAGAAGTTTCTTTTGTTCCCACATTTAACACCTGCGAACCCTTGCAACCATCTCTGAAAACAGTAATCCCCTTACAATTTGTTTCCCAAGCTAAAAGATATGCCTGCCTAATATCTTTTACAGCAATTTTGCTTCGCATATTTATTGTTTTACTAACGGCATTATCTGTATGTTTTTGGAATGCTGCTTGCATTTTTATATGCCAATCGTGATTAATTTCATGAGCGGTGCCAAATATTTTTTTAACATCTTCTGGAATTTCCTTTATACCCCTAACTGTTCCTGTTTCGGCCACTTTATTTTTTATTTTTTCTGACCAAAATCCCTGCTCCTTGGCGACGGCTTCAAATCTCGGATTTATAAAAGTAAGCGTTCTATCTAAATGCTTATCCTTAACAATATGCCTAAAGGCGATCGCAAAAAGAGGTTCTATTCCACTTGAAGCCCCAGCAATTATTGATATCGTGCCAGTTGGAGCAATTGTGGTTACAGTAGAGTTTCTCCTTGGTTTACCATTCTTATAGATACTCAGCGGCCAAAGAGGGAAGGGTCCGCGCTCTTTAGCTAGTTCTTCAGAGGTGCGAACGGCTTCGCCCTGAACCGTTTGCATTATTTTTTCTCCCAGTTTTATTGCCTCTTTACTGTCATAAGGAAGGCCCAATTCAATTAACATGTCCGCCCAACCTCCAATTCCCAACCCAATTCTTCTAATACCTAAGACCATTCTTCTTATCTCATCAAGAGGAAGCGGATTCACCTCAATAACGTTATCTAAAAATCGGGCGGCAGTTTTTGCTGTTTGTTTTAACTTTTCCCAGTCAACAACTTTTTTACCATTTTCTTCTTTAACAAAATAGGTCAGGAAAATACTTCCAAGATTGCATGCATCATAAGGATAGAGCTCTTGTTCTCCGCAAGGATTAGTTGCTTCAATTGGCCCCAATGAGGGAACAGGATTTGAGCTACCTCTGTTTCTCTTATCTATAAAAACGAGGCCGGGATCCCCAGTTTTCCAAGCACTATCTGCAATTTCATTAAACACCTGTCGTGCCGACAAAGAACCTGTTTTTTTCTTGGTGCTTGGATCAATTAAATCATATTTTTTGTTCTTCTTATAAGCCTCCATGAAAGCGTCTGTTACTGCAACAGATATATTGAAGTTGGCAAAACCTCCGTCTTCTTTGCAGTGAATAAATTCTAAAATATCGGGATGATCAACTCTTAAAATCCCCATATTTGCACCTCGCCTTTTCCCTCCCTGCTTAACCTCATTGGTAGCCGCGTCAAATATTTTCATAAACGAGATAGGGCCTGAGGCAACACCGCCACTTGTTTTAACCATTGAACCCCTAGACCTAAGTCGACTGAAAGAAAACCCTGTCCCTCCCCCGCTCTGATGAATTATTGCCTGATATTTAATAGCATCGAAAATCCCAATAATTGAGTCTTCGACAGGCAAAACGAAACATCCCGAGTATTGCAAATTATTATTAGACCCAGCATTCATTAAGGTAGGAGAATTCGGAAAAAACAAATGTTCGACAAAAAGATTGTAATATTCTTTCGCCTGAATTTTGACTTCTTTTCTATTTTTTCCCCAAAGCGCTTCTGCTGACGCCACTTCCCAAGCCACCCTCCAACACATATCCTCAGGTGTTTCAACAATTTTCCCTTTACTATTCTTGCCTAAATACCTCTCACCCAAAACCTTTAACGCCTGTTTGCTCCAACTTCCCTCTGGAAGCCCTTTTGGTAAAGACGGAGCAACTCCAATTTTTGTTTTGATTTTCTTTTTTAATTCTTCGAGTGAAGATATTTCCAAGTTCTCGAGTGAGAGCTTTTGTGCTTCGCCAGCTTTTGAAGCACTTTTGTTCTTCTTGTCTTTTTTTTCTTTAATTATTTTCTTTGTTTTTGGCATGTGTGTTATTGATTTTTTTCAATTGCTTTCTCAAAATCTTTTAGGTCAGCGAATTCCAAATAGACGCTGGCGAATCGTAGCCAAGCAATTCTGTCTATATTTTTAATTTTCTTTAAAACCGCATTCCCTATCGTTCTTGAACCAACCTCTTCCTTTTCTTTTCTCAGCATCTCTCTTTCTACTTGATCTACAATTTCATCTACGAGCTCCAGTGAAATCGGTCTTTTTTCTATCGCCCTAAGTATTCCTCTTTTTATTTTTTCTCTATCGAACGGTTCTCTTTTTCCATCTTTTTTAATCACCCAGAGAACTTGCCTTCTTACCTTTTCATATGTTGTAAAACGCTTGTGACACTTGGCACACTCGCGTCTTCTTCTGACTGCTTGTCCTTCATCAACAACTCTTGATTCAAGAACCTGATTATCATCGCTAGCACAAAATGGACATTTCATATATGAAAATTAAATCACTATCCTTAGAGTAACAAAGATAATCTAACACTAGATGTGCTATGTCAACTGGTAACAACTGTGTCACAAAATATCACCGCAGGCATTACCCAAACCTAATTTTTTACCTCTTAACAACAATGATTTTAATTTGATAATTTTTAACGAAGAGAAAAACACAACAATACTAAAATAGTTTGAAACTCACGGTTAATTTTTTCACTCAATATGAAGAGTTACTCCGACTCGAAGGGGTTTTCGACTGTCGGCATTCCCTTATTTTGTAAGGCATTTTTTGTTTTCCCATATATCTCTTTGGAGTAATCTTGTGTTCTTGTTATCCCTGGCCTAGCATCTTCAGGTGCAATCAACAATATCTCTTCTATTATCTGTCTGTGTTTAAGAGACGCCTTTGATAGGGCGGTTAAAAACTCGTATGTATCAATTCCTGTTTGTCGATTCTCTTCTTCGATCGAACATGCCTCTTCTAAATATTTTTCTGCCTTGGTCAAAGTAGCAAAGGCAATTTCAGATTTGTCCTTTTCAAATAAAGCCTTACTCATAACGAGCCTCTTATCTGCATAGAGAAGCTCTAATTCAGCCTTACGGCTGGGATTGGTAGTTAACAGAAGCCAAGCCTTGTCTCTAAAAGCCTTCAGTGGCCATAGGGGGCTGTCAGGACTTATTCTACCAGGATACGGAAGTGCATAATCGATTTCTGTTGCATCACCATCTTGTTGTTCTTCGTGCATCTCAACCTCCTGAGAAAAAACATATTTAACTGACGCAGTCCTAAAAACAGAAGTAAAGAGAATTGCAAAAGCGAAAACTAAAGTTGAAGCAATTATTAAAATCCGCCTGTACATATAAGTGTAAAATTATCCTAAATCTATAGCTAATAAAAGTCAAGCTATTGGCATAAGTTTGCCTAAATGAAAAAATTACCTAGACAAAAACTATTGACTATATGTTGTAGTAAAAATTAATTATTGGGCGTCTCTATTTTGAAATATTTAAAGGCATCGTCAATTGTTTCAATAACTAGTCCCACTTTTTCTTTTGCTTGTTTAAAACTTATGACATTCTTTTCGTTCGGGAACCAATGAAAAAGCAAATTTCTACAAACTTTCCATGTGTGCCACATTTTGTCTGCCAAATCCTTTTCGCCCGAAAATTGAACGATTTTGTCATAAACACTCTCCTTTGCCCTAAGACGTTTTTCTAGTGAGGGATTTAGGGCCTTCCCTACCCTGAATCGCTTACCATAATAATCCTCTTCACTTATAAAACCTCTTTCTAAGAAAAGATGCTTCAAAAAACCCTCATACGCTTTGGCCGCAGGAAAAACAATAAATGAATAATCTTGAAATTTTTCATCCCACAAACTTACCTTTTCGATCAATAAAGATGCCTCAAGTAAAAGACCCTGAAGATCTTTCTCTATAAATCCCCACCAATTCTTTTTCTCTAAAGGAAAATCCATTTTTTACTTAAACACCGAGTGTTAACGAAATTACCACCTTCGAGTCTCCAACTGTAATACCAATAAATCCTGTAGATCCATTCTTCTCAAAAGCAAAAGTTGTTGAATCTTCTGTTTCGGAAGTGAAACTAATTACCCAATCAGACTTTTTAAGTTCTCTCTCAAAATAATTACTTACCGTGCTGACAGAGTCCTCTGTTTCCCATATGAGCGATAAACCGTCTGTTCCGTCACCATCAGCTACCCATGAACTCGCTAGTTTTGCATCGGGATAAACTGGAAAATCTGAGGGGAAACTATCAGGCAAACTACCTTCTTCTTCGAATGTAAATTCACCCTCCTCCGTCGTGATCGTTATCTCGTCTCCTTTTTCTTTGCCGTCAGCAAATCCTTTGGTCAGTCTTGAAAACGTTTCTCCTTCGATAAAGTCTTTGGCTTTCTTAATAACAACACCGCCCAACATTGCGGCTACTATTACTATCACTGCTAAAATTATTAATACTGGGGATTTTTTATTAGAAGTTTTCTTTTCTTCCACTTCTTTCTTCACCTTTTCTTCCTTAACAACTTCCTTTTTTTCTTCTTTTTCGGTCATCGTTTCTCACCTCCTGCTATTTTTCACTTTTAAGTCAGCTTATATTTTAAGTATACTTTGTATAATACCTGAAGGTGATATGAAAAATAAAGATAAACCAAAAACTAAAAAATCCACAAAGAAGAACAAATACTTTTTAAAAATTAAGAAATTTTTTAAAGATGAGAAATCAAGAAAAGGATTCTTTTTTGTTTCTGTTATTAGTATTGTCTTTCTTTGGCTTTTTTGGGGAATCCCTCTCCCCACTAATTTGACCTCTGACCAGTATCCCGTATCAACAAAACTATTTGATCGAAATGGCAAATTAATCTACGAAATTTATACCGAAAAAAGAAGAACCCCGATTGAACTCAAAGACATTCCTGAACACGTTAAGTTAGCAACTATATCTATAGAAGATAAAGATTTTTATAAACACTATGGATTTTCTCCAATCGGAATTACTCGAGCAGCCATTAATATTGTCTTTAAACAAAAGCTTCAGGGCGGATCTACACTTACTCAACAACTGGTGAAAAACGCCTTATTAACACCTCAAAGGACCATCAAAAGAAAAATACGAGAATTTGTACTGTCAATGATAGTAGAAGCTATTTATTCCAAGGATCAAATTTTAGAAATGTACTTTAATCAAATCCCCTACGGCTCTACGGCGTATGGAATAGAAGCAGCTACTGAACTATATTTTGGCAAAACAGTTAATGAGCTTAGTCTGGCAGAAGGAGCATTGTTGGCAGGCATAACTCAAGCGCCAACCAGATACTCCCCTTTCGGCGCGCACCCAGAACTCGCCAAAGGAAGACAGGAAACTGTTCTGAGACGGATGGTTGAAGATGGTCACATTACTAGTGAAGAATCAGATGAGGCAGCAGAAGAGGAAATCGTTTACGCAGAACCAGTAAAACAAAAGGCTACTCATTTCGCTCTCTGGGTAAAAGAACAACTGGCTGAAAAATATGGTGACGCCGTGGTCGAACAAGGCGGCTTGCGTGTAACGACAACTCTCGATTTAGAACTTCAAGAATTTGCTGAAACAACAGTGGCCACAGAAGTTGCCAAGCTTGAAAAATATGATGTTGGCAATGGAGCGTCTCTTGTTACTAGACCCAAAAGCGGAGAAATATTGGCAATGGTTGGTTCTAAAGACTACTTTGCCGAAGACGAAGATGGCAAGGTAAATATTATCTTCGCCAATAGGCAGCCAGGATCATCTATTAAACCCCTCAACTACGCTTTGGCTTTTAGAGATGAAAAAATAACCCCATCGACAGTTCTTGCTGATATCCCCACCTGCTTTGTGGTTGCTGGTCAGCCCTTGTATTGCCCGCGAAATTACGATGGACAATTCCATGGAGCTGTTCAGGCACGTTTTGCCTTAGGAAGTTCTTTTAATCTTCCTGCCGTAAAAGTGCTTGCTTTAAACGGTATTGGTAATTTTGTTGATTTTGCTACAAACATGGGAATCACTACCTTTACTAATCCCGACAATTACGGCCTCTCTTTAACCCTTGGTGGTGGTGAAGTAAAACCATACGATATGGCTGTCGCTTTTGGTGTATTCGCTAACCAAGGAATAAAACAACCATTAATATCTATTTTAAAAGTTGAGGATTGGAAGGGAGAGATTCTTGAAGAGGTTGATATAGATGAGATTGAAGGAGACAGGGTTTTAGATCCTGATGTTTCTTTTTTAATATCCCACATTCTCCACGACAATAATGCTCGTGTTCCCGCTTTTGGAGAAAGCTCATTCCTTAATGTGGGCGGGCACCCTGAAGTTTCAGTTAAAACAGGAACAACAAATGACAGGCGCGATAATTGGACAATTGGCTATACTTCTCACATATTAGTTGCCACCTGGGTAGGCAACAATGACAACTCACCTATGGGCGGCGCTGTTTCTGGTGTTTCTGGTGCTTCCCCAATTTGGAATAAAATTATTCGAGAGGTATTAAATAAAGCTGAGGATGGATTTTACAATGAGGAAGAGCAAGGACACGCTTGGCCATTACAACCAAGCGGTGTTGTTGGTGCAACTGTCTGTTCCACCACTGGTGTTTTACCTTCTGGGCCAGAAGGAGATCCTGGATGTCCTCCTCGATTTGAGTATTTTCTTTCTGAAAATGTACCCCAGATGATAGATGGTGGTAATCAAGATATTCAAATAGACAAAACAACAGGTGCTCTAGCCAATTCCGATACTCCACCCGAAAATATTGAAACCCAAAACCACCCTGTTATTTATGACCCCTTAGGGGCACTTATTTGTCTCGACTGCATTATTCCTGAAAAAACTGTTTCCATCAGATATCCACTTTCCTATTAAAATAGGTTAAAGTCCCTCTTTCGAGAAATACCCTAGACTGATAGAATATCGGCTGTGGCCCGTAAGCCAAAACTGCCTATCACTAGGCAGGTAAAACAAAATGTTAAACTTGCCCCAAAATTAGATAAAAAACACCTTGCCCCGATAGGAAAGGTGTTAATCTTCGCTGGTAAACCTTTCTATTTAATTCTTAGTTATCTTGTTATCTCTTTACTTTTTATTACCTATTGGGTTGGTCGTGGCACCAGGCTAGCAATCTCATTTATTATATTTCTATTAACTAAGGCTTTTTCAAAGCTTGTCGACTACCTCAAAAAACCAAAGTTCACATTTTTACCAAAACACCTTAAGTTACTGAGCCTTAAATTAAAACTGAAGACCCTTCAGCTTCCTAAAATCAAATTGCCCAAAATCAGTTTCAAGCTCAAAACAATTTCTCTGTTACTTCTAGTTTTCTTCTTTGTTTTTTGGGTATTAATTCTTCGAGATCTTCCCTCCCCTAAGCAACTAGTAACCAGGAAACAGGAAATGTCGACAAAGATATATGACAGAAACGGAGAGCTACTTTTTAAAATATACAAAGATAAAAATAGAACACCGGTATCTTTAGGCCAAGTTCCGATTCAAGTCAGGTTGGCCACTTTAGCTGCTGAAGACGCTGAATTTTATCAACATGTAGGTTTTTCTGTCAGGGGAATATTAAGAGCGACTATTAGAAATGCGACCAGGGGAGAATTGACGGGTGGTTCAACCATTACTCAACAACTTGTTAAAAACGCACTTCTCTCTTCCGAAAAAACAATCATTCGAAAAATAAAAGAAGTAATTTTGGCCGTTGAAGTTGAAATGATTTACTCCAAAGATGAAATTCTTGAAATGTACCTAAACGAAGTTTCTTATGGAGGCACTGCCTACGGTATTGAAGAAGCTTCTCAAGTATATTTTGCTAAAGATGTAAGCAGTCTTAATATTGCCGAAGCCGCTCTCCTTGCCGGACTACCTAAAAGCCCCACCAAATATTCACCCTTCGGACCAAACCCGGATTACACCATTGAGCGCCAACGAGAAGTAATTAGGCTTATGAGAATTAATAAATACATTAGCACCGAACAAGAAGCGGCTGCTTTAAATGAAAAACTATCCTTTGCTCCAAACAAAATTGATATTAAGGCCCCTCATTTTGTGATGTCTGTTAAACAAACCTTAGTCGAAGAATATGGTGAAGAATTAATTGAAAAAGGCGGATTAGAGATCACAACTACAATCGACTATTCTATCCAGAAAACAGCAGAAGAAATTGTTGCTAACGAAATCAATAAACTAGGCCCACTTAATGTCACCAACGGAGCAGCGCTTGTTATAAATCCACAAACAGGCGAAATCCTAGCTATGGTTGGTTCGAAAGACTATTTTGATACTGAGACGGGAGGAAACGTAAATGTTGTTACTAGACTTAGACAACCAGGTTCAGCTATAAAACCAATTAATTACGCTTATGCGCTTTCAAACGGACTTACCCCGGCAACAATATTAGTTGATACTCCGATTACATTTTCTATTCAAGGACAGGAACCTTATACTCCCAAAAATTATGATGGAAATTATCGAGGAAATATTTCATTAAGAAGCGCCTTAGCTGAATCAAGAAACATACCAGCCGTTAAAGTTCTTGCCAATTACGGTGTGAACAAAATGATTGAAATGGGTCAAAAAATGGGAATCACTACCTGGGACGACACTTCCCGATTTGGTCTTTCTTTAACTTTAGGTGGTGGTGACGTCCGTCTTATTGAATTGGCTGAAGCCTACACCTCTCTAGCCAATTATGGGGCTCATTCTGATTTGGTTTCGATATTAACCGCCACAAACTATAAAGGTGAAGTCATAAAAGAAAACATCTGTGTTCAAAGTAAATTAGGAAAATATATTACTGGAATAACGTTAGACACTTATGCTGCCGAAGCTGTAAAAGATATTTGTGAGAAAGAACAAGTTTTGGACCCACGAGTATCCTTTATGCTCACGGACATTCTAAGCGATAACCAAGCCAGAACACCATCATTTGGTAGTCAATCTCTATTAAACATCCCTCAACACCCTGAGGTGGCCGTTAAAACGGGTACTAGCAACAACTTAAGGGATAACCTAGCAATCGGATATAACCAGGATTATTTAGTGGCTGTTTGGGTGGGTAATAACGATAATTCGCCCATGACGAGAGTTGCTTCGGGTATCACCGGTGCTACGCCCATTTGGAACAACATTATGCGCTCCCTTTTAACAAACAAGCACAGTGAGGGGTGGGCAGTTCCCGAAGGATTAGTCGAAATACCAATCTGCACATTAACTGGAACGCTCCCCTGCGAAGGTTGTCCCACTCGCCTAGAATGGTTCCTAGAAGAAAACCAGCCGCAACATGCTTGCCAAATGGAACAGTTACTTAAGGAAAAGAAAGATAAAGAAAATACTGAAGGGAAGCTTTTAGAACCAGCCGCAACAACAGAGCAATAAGCTATTTAATTTCTCTGTTATAAATATCCCTAGACAACTCTGGATACATCTCGTCTGCTTCTCTCTCAACCGCTCCTTTACTTAAAAGGACCAAAACAACGGGCTCATCAGCAAAAATAATTCCTGCATCGTTGACCACATGTATTTCTCTACCGTATTTATGGGCAACATCAGTACCAGAAGGAACACCAGCCGCAAGCCATTCCTCATAGATAGTATCTGTAATAAAACTTAAGAATTCATCTCTGTGCTTTTTGGAAATAACATCCCCCTCCCACAATTTCTCAAAGAAATGGCCAATATCAACTGGTGTTGTTTGTTGATCTTCACCAATAGTAATAGTGTTTTCCATTTCCATTGATTCGATTGCTTGATTTATTTTTTCTTCTCCAATTAATTGCTTGAGAATATTTGCAGCTGTATTATCTGATTCCTTCCCCATATATTCCAATATGTCTCGATAAGTTAATTCATAACCCTCTGATCGCCCATAAAGACTTCCTGATCCAGCTACTTTATCGCTGTTTTTAAGTTTGTAAGTATCTTCTAGATCCAAGTCTCCATTTTCAACTTCAATATAGGCCGCTAACATTACCGGAAGTTTGTTTAACGAGGCTGGTTCAAAAATATCATTCTCATTAACACCATAACTAACACCACTACTAAGCCTAATAAGATAGAACCCATAAACACCCGATAGGCTTATTGTCTTTTCTTTAAAAGATTTGATTGTCTGAATCGCTTTTTCGTCCATTTCTGCTTTATCCTTTTCTATTACAATTGGCCCGCGTTTAAATGACGGTAGAGATAGTTTGGGTAACCCTGGCAATTTCCACTTCCTGGCGGAAAAAGCCAAAACAGTTGATGCTAAAATAGTTCCCAAAAAAACATAAAATATCAAAGACCTTTCCTTTTTTCCCCAAGGTACAGGTTCTTGTTTCTTTCTTCTGCTAGTTGGCTTTGAAGTAAGTCTTTCTTTTTTCCTTGCCACAAACCTCTCTTCTTTTGTTTCTTCCTCTTTCTTACTTTTACTTAAAATTCCCATGCCTTATTTTACCTGTCGAGTTGCGTCACACGCAAGACTATTTCCTAATACTTGTCAGTAAATGCTTTCTTTATTACAAAAATCTTTTCGTCTTTATTTCGGAGATTGTCGAAGCCTATTTATCCCTTTTCATAAGATCATTTTTTATACTCAAATCTAGCTATTTTCTCCTTTTCCCCCACACTTTCTCATTAACCATATTTTCAGGTTTTTTGTTTTGAAATACACTTATTATTGCTTGCGTGGCTTGTTGTCCCATTTTTTCTCGGGCCTCCCAAGTGGCCGAAGCAATATGTGGCGTTAAGACTATATTTTCCATACCAATAAGTTCGGGGTTAATATCTGGTTCATTATCAAAAACATCTAGAGCTGCCCCTAAAAGTTGACCGGAGCGTAGGGCCTCCGCTAGGTCTTTTTCGTTAACAACAGGGCCTCTTGCTGTATTAACTAGGTAAGAACGCTTTTTCATCTTAGCTAAACTTTCCTTATTAATCATATGTCTTGTTTCTTCCGTTAATGGAACATGCATCGTTACAAAATCACTCTTAGCCAAAAGGTCATCTAGCTCGGCAAATGTGACTCCCAATTCTTGTTCTGCCTTTTCGTCACGACTTCTTTTGTTGTATAAAACCGTCATGTTGTAACCTTTTGCTCTTCTTGCCACCATCGAACCTATTCTTCCCAAGCCCACGATTCCCAATGTTTTTCCCAATAAGCCAGTTCCCAGAAAAATACCTGGCTCCCAACCCTTATACCCTCCGCGTCTAGTCGATTCATCTGCTTCTACAATACGACGAGCAAGACTAAGTATTAATGCCCAAGTATGTTCTGCTACCGACTCATTAACTTCAGTACTCGGGGTATTAGTAACGACTATTCCTCTATCCGTAGCTGCCTGTACATCTACGTTGTCAAAACCAACTGCGTAATTTGAAATAATTTTTAATTGAGGCCCAGCCGCATCCATAAGAGAACTGTCTACTCTGTCTGTAAGAACAGTAAATAAGGCATCAGCATCTTTAACTTTTTCTACCAATTCTTCCTCTTTTAAAGGCCTATTAAATTCTGAAATCGTCACTTCGTGACCCGCTTTAGTAAGATCCTTAAGAGAATCTCCTGGAATTTTTGTTGTTACGAATATCTTCATTAAAATTCTCCAACTTCCACTCCACTACTCTTTGCTCTTTCTATCCATGTTGGCATTTCGACTTCCTTAATCAAGCCCCTCTGAGAACCTATATAGCCAATTACTGAAGCTGAATTTAAAGTACCCCAGAGCAACGCCTCCTCTAAGGTTTTCCCCTTTATTAATGCCGAAACACAACCTGACCCAAAAGCATCTCCAGCACCAGTTCGCTCATAGGCGTCAACTGGAAGAACTCCAGCTCTAACAAACTTAGTTCCATCAAAAACAAAGGATCCGTTGCTACCATCTGTGATGATGGAAATTTTGGGACCCAAGGCAGAAAGCGCTTGAAGAAGCTCCTTTTCCTTGTTTTTAGTTTCTTTCAATCCCGTAAGCATTTCTGCTTCTTTTCTATTTACATAGACAATATGTGAAGCGGCCATAACATCTTTAATTGAATCTAATCCAGCCCTTAACTGACGACTGCCCGGATTAAAAGCCAATTTTACTCCCTCATTCTTTTTAACCCAATCTAATAGATGATTATAAAAAGGCCTAAATGAATCTCCCATTGAGGTTAGATAAACCCAAGGTGCTGCGGGCAACTGTACGGGGAACTCATAACTCCTAGGTGCCTTATATGTAAAAATTGTTCTTTCTCCTGCAAAGTTTATGATTGTTGAATAATTTGAGCTTGTTGCTGGCTGTTGAATGACATATGTTGTGTCGACATTCTCTTTGTTTAGTTTTTTGACGATCTTGTTTCCAGTATCATCATCTCCTAGTGTTAATACTGTGGCTGATTTTATGCCCAATCTTCTGCTTCCTACCGCATTGTTGGCAGCATTGCCTCCTATTGAAATCTCAAAATTGCTAACCGGTATTTTGTCTCCATAAGAAAAAGCAATTAAACTTTCTTTTGTATTTACCTGACAGAGTGTTTCTAATTCGTCTGGAGTCATAAAAACATCGAGAGATGAGTCTCCAATTGAAAGTAATTCAATTTGATTATCCATATTATTCTTTTACCTCCTCTTTGTATTTACCTTGTCTGGCCAATGATGCTTGTCTAGCGACCTGATATAAAGCTTCTTGAGCCATAGTAACATTAATATCCTTACCCTTCCAAGCGGTAAGTGACGGTCCCTGAAGGGCCCTGCCAAAGGAATAGCTTAACTCCCATGGGTATTCCTTTTCTTCTTCGTTCATTCTATTAAGGTTGGCAATTGCTTCCTTTGAAGATTGCCCACCAGAAAGAAAAACCACTCCAGGAATCTCTTTGGGGACTGCTTCCTCCAAAACTCTTAATGTAAATTGAGAAACTTCTTTTGGTTCCGATTTCACCAAGGATTTATTTCCTGGCAATACCATGTTTGTCTTAAGAAGTGATCCTTCTAGAAAAACCTCCTTTTTTTCTAATTCTTCAAAAACTGCCTTCAGCACAAGTTTTGAGATTAATTCACATTTAGTAATAGTATGCTCCCCCTCCATCAACACCTCTGGTTCAATAATTGGTACAAAACCATTTTCTTGTGATATCTTGGCAAATTCTGCCAATCTTTTTGCATTTTCTAAAATGGCCTCTGGAGACGGATATATTTCGTCGATATATGTAACCGCTCTCCATTTTGTAAACTTCAGACCCATTTTCTTATATTCCAACAATCTTTCCGACAACCCCTTAAGACCCTTCGTAACCATTTCTTTGTCGTTTCGATATACTTCTTTTCCCTCATCCATCTTTATTCCGGGAATCATCCCTCTCTGGGAAAGATATTCCGGAAAAGCAACACCTTGATCATCTTTCTGTCTAACTGTCTCGTCAAACAAAATTACTCCACTGATGAAATCTTCAATCTTAGGCGTGGAAAACAACATTTGCCTGTATTGACGATTTAATTCTGGAGTAGAAACTAGGCCAACTGACTCAAATCTCTTCTTAATTGTCCCCATGCTTTCGTCAGCCGCCAATATACCCTTCTTTGGGGAAACTAATTTTTCAGCGATTTCTTTTAAAGCTATTTTGTCCATATATATCGTAATTTAAATTTAGCACTTAGGACCTACGCAGGCAATCCGGGATTAAGAAGTTTTAAGCTTAATAACTCTTTTTACTGCACGCGCAATATCTACTGACTTCATTTTATATTTTGTGAGAAGCTCGTTAGGTTTACCAGACTCACCAAAAGAATTATCCATACCTACAAAAGCCATCGGGACAGGAAAATTTCTGGCTAACACCTCAGAAACAGCGCCCCCAAGACCCCCGGTAATCTGATGCTCTTCAACCGTAATAACTGCACCAGTTGTTTTGGCGGCACGAATTATAACCTGCTCATCAAGGGGTTTGATTGTGTGGCAATTGATCACCAATGTTTCTATTTTGCTTTTTCCCAATTCTTTGGCAGCAAGCAATGCCTCATATACCAATGGGCCGCAAGCTATTATGGCCACCTGCGGATCTTTGGTTTCCCAAATACTTTCGGCTCGACCAATTTTAAAAGGACTCTCTTCCGTCGTAAGAAGCGGTGTTTCGTTTCTAGAAAATCTAATATATGTAGGTTTCTCGTTTTTTGCAGCCTCAATTATCGCCTTTTTTGTTTCGATAGCATCTACTGGAGCAACAACTATCATATTCGGCAAAGTTCTCATTAAAGCCATATCCTCCAACATTTGGTGGCTTGCTCCATCAGGGCCAACATTTACCCCTGTATGTGAACCGGCAATTTTTACGGGAACATTGTTTAAACAGATTGTCGTCCGTATTTGTTCCCAATTTCTACCAGGAGAAAATACAGCATAAGAAGAAATAAATGGAATTTTGCCATAATTAGCCATACCTGAAGCTATTGTCGCCAAAGCTTGTTCGGCAACACCCACTTGGATAAATCTTTTTGGAAATTTATCTTGGAATAAATAGCTTCTCGTGCTTTCTGTTAAATCGGCGCACAAAACAACAACATTTTCGTCCTTCTCCCCCGCTATCACTAACCCCTCACCGTAACCATCTCTTGAGGATTTCTTTTCTATTTCTTTTTTGAATATGTCTTTTGATAGTTTTGCTAATTTTCTAATCATCTTCTTTTTTCTTTCTAATTTCTTTCAGGTTTTCTTTTAATTCTTTAATCGCCCTTTCAGTTTCTTCCTTATTGGGCACTTTTCCATGCCACTCAGGCAAGTCCTCCATAAAAGAGACTCCTTTTCCAGGAGTAGTGTTGGCAATTATTACGGTTGGCTCTTCAGACACTGTTCTTGCTTTTGTAACAGCATTAAGTATTTCTTCCATAACGTGACCATCAATCTCGATCACATTCCAATTAAAAGCTTCATATTTTTCCTTTAAGGATTCTAATGGCATAACATCCTCCGTATCCCCATCGATTTGGATATAATTCCTATCAACAAAACACGTTAAGTTTGAAAGTTTGTTTTTTCCAGCAAACATCACTGCTTCCCAGTGATTTCCAGAATCATGCTCGCCATCACTTGTAATACAAAAAGTCCTAAACCTAGATTTATCCATTCTTGCCGCATAGGCTATTCCTGCCGCTTGAGCTAAACCACAACCCAATGGCCCAGAAGTTGTTTCAAATCCAGAATATCTTACCCTTTCTGGATGACCTTGGAAGCGAGAACCTAATTCTCTTAATGTTTTTAATTCCGATATTGGAAAATAACCTGCGTGTGCCATGGCGGCGTAGCGAACGGGGCAAATATGTCCGTTTGAAAGAATCAGTCGATCTCTCTTTTCCCAAGTTGGTCTTTTGGGATCGTGCGTTAATATTTTAAAATATAAAGCCGTAAAAACATCGGCCATCCCCACAGCACCGGCCGTATGTCCAGATCCAGCTGTGGCAAGCATTTTAATAATGTCTTGCCTTATTTCATTTGCTTTCTTTTCTAGATTCTTAACTATCATTTTTTATAATTGAAAAGCTTTCTCATCATCATGAGCATTATTTTGTTTTTTTACAGCCTCTTCGAACATTTTTATTGCCTCATATGCCTCTTTGGGAGTTTTTACTATTTTATATACCTTTAGATCTTCAGGTCTTACTCTCATATTCTTTTTAAAAGAACCAATCACTTCGTTCCAAAACTCACCATATAAGATTAAGGGCTTGTGATGTCCAAAATATAATCTGGCTAAGCCCCAAGCCATACCAAATTCTGAAATTGTTCCCGTTCCTCCCCTAAAAATTACGTATGCATCTCCAAGTTCAAGAAGCTTTAGTGTTCTTTCTAGATAATTTTTTGTTTCCACTTCTTTGTCCATGGGATTTTCTGGATCTCGCCCTTCGTAATTAGTGATGTCTTCTGGATAAAACGTAACCCCCACCGACCTTCCTCCTGCTGCTTTCGCTCCTTCGGAAACAGCCCTCATAACACCCGGGCCGCCGCCGTTAATAGCCACAAAACCCTTTTCCGAGAGATATTTTGAGCATTCATAGGCTTCCTTATATAAAGGGTCATTTGGAGCAGCATCAGCAAACCCAAAATATGAAATTTGTTTTATCTTTTTCATTCTTTTCAACTTACTACCTTTCTATATCCTTCAATATTTTCTTTTAAGTCCCCTTCGAAAAGCCGCTTACCAATAAAAAGCTCGTCAGCTCCAGCTTCTACAAGCTTTTTTGCATTATCTGTAGTTACTCCCCCATCAACACATATTTTGTATTTAAAAGTTCCTCCTTCTCTTTTCTTGTTAAGCTTTTCTATTTTCTCAAAAACACTATCATCGAATTTTTGCCCGCTAAATCCAGCAGGGACACTCATGACAAGAATTGCATCTAGGCTCATTATTACTTCAGGATCGAGGTCAGAAACAGGAGTGGCTATATCAACAGCAAGACCAACCAGGGTACCTGTTTCTATCACCTTTTCTATAAACTCCATTTGGTTTTCCATCATTTCCACTTGTCCAATAATTCTCTTTGCCAATACTCTCGTTGATTTTTCAATCCAATCAACGGGTTCTTTTGTCATTAAATGAAAATCTAAATTAAGATTTGTCTCGATTGTTTGAAAAATGCTTGGATCTATTGTTTCATTTTTAGCAAATTGACCATCTAATACATCTATTTGAACTCCTTCCACTACCCCCTCTGCCTCATTTATCAATTGTTTCAATTCTTGAGGATCACTGGTAAGAATTGCCGGTATTATTTCAACTGTTTTATTAATCATTAAATGTTTCCATTCGGCTCAGCTCTGAAAGAAAGGCTAATGGGGTCTACAGGAACGACATCCGATGATAATGTTTTGCCTACCCTAATAACTTGATCTATCAGTCTTTCTGCATATCCCCATTCGTTGTCGTACCAAGCAAAAACTTTAACTAAATTACCACCTACAACCTGTGTTAATCCCAAATCTACGATAGCCGATTCGCTTCTACCTATGATGTCCGAAGAAACTAGTGGTTCATTGGTAACTGCTAGAATTCCTTTGTAGAGCGCGTTTTCACTTGCTTCTGTAAATGCTTTATTTACTTCTTCCACTGTTGTTTTTTTCTTAAGTAAAATCGAAAAGTCTGTGATTGAACCCGTAATTACAGGCACTCTGAGAGCTCTTCCGTCAAATAACCCCTTTAGCTCAGGTATTGTTTCTATTGTTGCCGCCGCCGCTCCAGTTGTGGTGGGCACAATATTTTCAGCTGCAGCTCTCGCTCTTCTCAAGTCTTTGTGTGAATTATCTTGCAATTTTTGATCGTCAGTATACCCGTGAATCGTAGTCATCATTGCCTTTTCTATTCCAAAGCTTGAATGAAGAACGGCCGCAACAGGCGCAACGCAGTTCGTTGTACAACTTGCGTTTGAAATTACCTCTGCTTCTCCTTTGTATTCGTTAACACCCAAAACATAAGTACCCACATTTCCACCCTTGCTGGGAGCAGAAATAATTACCCTCTTCGCTCCAGCTTGAGCATGTTTTTTGGCATCATCTTCTGTTACAAATCTACCTGTTGCTTCAATCACAACATCCGCTCCATATTTTTTCCAAGGAATTTTAACCGGGTCTCTTTGAGCTAAAACAGGAATTTTCCTGCCCTCTACTTTAAAATAACCAATTAATGGATCTTCGTCTGTCGCCTCTTTTGCTTTTTTTACTTCCTCTGCTACTACTTTCTTCTCAAACTTTCTATACATTGTGTCGTAGTTAGCGAGATGCGCCCAACCTGAAACATCCATGCTCCCTGAAGTATTAATGGCAACAAACTCAATATCATTAGGGTGCTTAAGAAGGGCAACCCTAAAGGCTATTCTTCCAATTCTTCCAAATCCATTTATTGCAGTTTTTACCATGGCAGGTTATCTATTAGTTTAACAAGGCCTCTATCCCCGGTAAAGTTCCTTTGGCAAGAAACTCGAGACTTGCTCCACCACCTATCGAGATCCAGTCAAATTTATTAGTTAATTCTAGTGTTGATATTATTCTTTCAGTTTCTCCTCCGCCTGCTAATTTATATGCTTGGGAGTTTGCAATTGCCTTAAAAACCCTATCTGTTCCCATTAAATGACCATCTTCCTCACTTTTACTCATTGGTCCGGCAACAACAATCGTGCCTGCTTTGCTAATTTCATCTTCAAACTTCTCAATTGAATGGACAGTAATATCTTCTTTGTCCATGATTAGCTTTGCGACAACAATTTTCTTATCATCAAAGTCCTCAGATAAATAATCTGGCAAACGACCACCAATAAGAATCTTGTCGGCAACTTTCTTGAAATCCTCCAAGTAATCTAATTTGTCTTTCTTGACACCTCCAATAATAAAAAGGACTGGTTTCTTGGGATCTTTTAATATCTTTTCCATATTCTCTATCTCTTCAATAAAACGGAGTCCAGCAGCTGATGGCAATAGTTTGGGCAACTTTGTAATTGAAGCGTGCTCTCTGTGACTTGATGCAAAAGCTTCATTAATATAAACATCATTTCCTTCTGCCAAGTGTTCTGCATAATGTTCGCTGTTTTCCTCTTCTCCGCTGTCAAAACGCAGGTTTTCTGACATAACCAAATCGAGATTCTCTACCTTCTCCTTACCCCATTCTTGTATCAATAATTTTTCTAAAGCGGCACTTACCGTATCCACACTTAGCTCCTTAACCACCTTTCCTTCTGGCCTTCCTTTGTGCCCTATTATTGTGATTTTTGAAGCCTTTTGAGTTAAAATTTTCAGGGTTGGTAGTAGGACCCTTAATCGCCCTCCTCCGTCCTTTGAAATATCAATATCTAAATCCGCTCGTAAAAGAACTTTTTTGTTTTGAATATCTAAGTCTTCAATTCTAGGCAGTTTCATAAGAAGTAATCTTGTTTACCCTCCTTGCGTACTTTTTTTTCTTCGAAAAGAATGTTTCTAAAAATGTGTCGGCAACTTTCTTGATTGTATCAATATCCGTATAGTCTGCCCCTAAAGACAAAATGTTGGCATCGTCATGTCCTCTTGCCATTTTTGCCATTTTCTTATTTATACAAACCGCCGCTCTAATACCCTTCACTTTATTGGCCATAATGGCCTCTCCATTTCCACTTCTGCCAATAATGATACCTGTGGCGCCCAGTTCTTTGGCTACCTTCTCAGCCAGGGGAATAATAAAATCAGGATAATCATCCAGCGGGTCGAGTTTCTTGTTACCCATATCCTCCATCACATACCCTTTATCTTGTAAATATTTTATGAGTTCTTTTTTTGCCTCGTATCCCCCATGATCTGACGCTATGTATGTTTTCATTTCTATTTAAATCCTTCTGTTAAATCTAATAATTCTTTTTTGGGATCTTTGGCTGCAACGACGTCGCTCGCAACCGCCACACCGACTGCTCCCAATTCCACACACTTCTTCACATCTTTCGCTGAACTAACACCTGCTCCGACGACAAGAGGTATACCAGCTTCTTTAGAAAGAGACACGGCCTTAGCGATTATCTCTGGTTTTGAATCAGAAACAGAGGTTGTCTTACTGCCAATAAGCTCCGGCGGCTCATAGGCTGCATATGTTGGCTTTAAACTTAATATTTTCACTAATTCAGCAACATCGGATGCAAATATCAAACTCTTTAAATTTACATCTTTCGCTCTTTTTGTCACAGCTTCTAAGTCGTCAAAGTTTTCCAATTTCTTTTCCGAATGATTAATAAACGTACCCAAGGCCCCATCTTCTAAAACCGCCTCTGGCAAAACGGCCCCCGTGTGAGCCCCATACTTATCGGGGTCAACGTTTTGGGCCCAAATTTCTAATTTTGACCCTATGACCACTTCTTTAATATCTGTGGCTTGTACGACTGGAATGATTTTAATTTGTGTTTCTTCCGAAACTGCTTCTATAATCTTTACTAAATCAATAGCCTTCTCACCACTACCTTCTTGATAGGTTTTAAAATTTATAAATATCATTCTTGTATTCCTAAAATAGAATTGATTTTACCTTTGTTAAACCCAATAACTGTCTCTTTTGTCCCGTCTTCTTTTGTAATAACGACAAAAGGAACTCCCTTAAAACCTCCTGATTCCTTTTCCATTTCCTCACTTATAGCCTTATCTTGATCGATTAATTTTTCTGTAAAGGCAATACTTTTGGATTGCAAGTATTCCTTAAGGTTATTGCAATAAGGACAAGTTGTTGTTGAGTATATGATAATCTGCATTCAATTCACCTCTCTTTCCTCTATTTATACACCTTACTTATCTTATCTGGAATCTGAAATTATTGGAAGCGACTAATGTGCTGGGGATAAAAGACTTAATACATACATTATTAGTATTCCAAATACCAAGAGTGCAAATTTTTTCCATGAAGAAACCCCTTCTTCCTCGGCACCAACTTCCGGTAAGAAATCTGAAGCACCCAAATATAAAAATATTCCAGCTGAAAAGGCCAGCAAGGCTCCAATCTTGTCTTCAGCATCTCTCAAAAAAAAGAAAACCAATAAGGCACCAGGGAATGTGGCAAGGGATGAAAAAAGATTAACCCAAAAAGCCTTTCCCCTAGACCAACCAGAAGAAATCAGAACCCCAAAGTCCCCTATTTCATGAGGCGTTTCGTGTAAGAAAGTTGAAAGGGTAACTACAAAACCAAAATAAGGATCAATAAGATAGGCAGAAGCAATAGCCACACCATCAATAAAATTGTGAATTGTGTCTCCGAATATCACCAGCGGGGCCGTTGCCTTAGTTTTTGAGTGAGTATGGCCTTCGTGGTGATGCAAATGAGCAAAATACTGCTCAAAAAAGAAAGAAAACAAAAGGGCAATTAAAACGATCAGATAGGCTGATTCACCAGCTAAATGGGCCGCCTCAGGCAATAAATGAAGAAGCGAAACAGAAAGCAATACACCAGCCGCGAAGGGAACAGCATATTTGCTGAGAGTTCTTGCCCAGTCCTTCTTTAATAAAAAAATAACCCCTCCTACTAGCCCAGCAATGCTACCGACAAAAGAGAGTAGTAGTATGACAATTAACGGATTCATATCGTGATTTAACTCAATAAGTAGCTTAATACTATCAACCAGGGTGGCTGATTAACATTAACTATCTCTCCTGTAAGAACAGAGACGTTTGCCTCAACCTCAACCGGATAGTCAACAAGATTAAAAAGATTCAACACCTTTTCACCATTTAAAGCATAGACTAGTTCGCCTCTTTCTCCTTCAACCAAGCGAGATTTCTTATCGGTAAATCTAGTTATTATCTTTGCTCGCAAAACTGATTCTGCAGCCTCCATAGGTAAAATAGAAAGATATCTGGCACCGGAGGGGGTTTGAACAGAGATTTCATTTTTTTCTGGATCAATATTGATTGGGTAATCAGTTGTGATAGAAATACCATCCTGTTCTATATTAAATTCTCCATCAACTATTCTGATTGACAGCTTTTTTGTTTCCCCTCTTTCTTCAACTTCTATTAAGTCATCCTGCCAACTTGTTACATCTAGATTCCTGCTTCCTTCTTTTGAATCAATACTTAAGTTAATATTTTCACCCTCTTTTTCTAGGCTTATTTTCGCATCACTGGTTGTTTCAAAGCTTGCAGCCACCTCTGTTACCTCAAGATGTTCTCTTTCGGGAATGCCCAAAGAAATTGAGTCTGTGCTGGATAGCACCTTCCAAATTGCTTGCCCATCTTTATTAACAACAAGTAAGCTTTCTGCTTGCACAACCACAGTTGAAGTAAAGAAAAGAGTAAGGAGGCTAAGAATGAAAATACACTTCTTCATTTAGTTTAGGATATCTTGCTTAGCTAGAAGATGTCAACGAAAATCAGTTACTAAAAACTCCTTCGAGAACGTGTTCTTCTGGAGTACTGTCTTCTATTTCTTCATTAGTGATAACTACCCCACGATAATCTGAGTAATCTATGTCTGATTTAAACTCCAAAATAAATCCTCCCTTAGCGAGAATCATTTTACCTGTCGAGATAAAATCAAAATTGTCATCTCCCACCTCTCCCCTGACAAGCCATCCTTCGTAAAAGTAAGGAGCCTCTGGTTGGGGTAAGTCGGCCAGAACTACATGTTCAAAAATACCGTTTTCATAATTCCTGGTGGCAATTCCTGTACCAAACCCCTCAACTATTCCCGACAATTTCGTTTTCTCAACATCTTCTGGAATCTCTATGCTAAAAAACTCTTCCATTTTTTCTTCAACCGAAGGTGTAGATGGTACCGTCAGATTATCTTTGGGCTTTCGAAACCAAAAAATAATCCCTGCCAAGGCGGCAAGGACAATCAAACCTATCACTATATCTTTTCTTTTCATCTGACAAAGACTAACAAAAAAGAGAAAAAGTGTCAATCTATTAATTCAAAACGGTAATTTCCGCATATTCTCCGCACAATTACCGCAAGGTAGAGATTTTAACTCTCCATTCTGGTATATAGGCCAAAAAGAGCTAAAATTGCTGCAACTAGTAGCCACTGAGTTGAGGCCAACCAAATATCAACACCCAAATAACCAATCCCCGCTAAAAGAATAGAGATAATGGCGCCCCCCATTAACACTTGAGAAATTAGTTTTACATCTTTCTTCTTCAATGATCTCACCTCCATCCTTTTGGTGCCCAAAAAACAGCTGGGCCCCAAATCTCAATTAAATACTAACACAAAAATGTTCTTGAATTATTTAAGTATTTAATAAATAATGCACCTAGAGGTTGTGTTTAAGGAAGCAGGTGAAATTCCTGCGCTGTGCCGCAACTGTGATCCGTTAATCAACGGAGAGTCAGAAAACTAACAACCCTCAAATATCCCGAGCAGGAAAAAATGATTAAAGAAACCTCATTAGCATTAAATACTAGAAATTGGCTTCCCAAGTATGGAGAAACTGTCGAAGAAGCAAAAAAAAGAACGGTCAATGATTTTACCGCGGCTTCATTAGAGCAGAGAGAGGCTCCACTAGAGGAAAGAATAAATACATATATTTATGTCCTAGATCAAAACAGTCAACTATGCGACAAAGAATCAGGCAAAAGACCTACGCTTAGATGGGAAACAGAGACTGATCACCTTGAAAACACTGCATTTGAAGCAATGGAAGATTGGGCAGCAAAAGACTCTTCAGGTAACCTCGCTTGGTTTAGCCCCCCCAGTAATCGACACGGATATACGGAAGCTCGGCTGGTTGTACTCGAAAAGGAAGCAACAGAGAAAGAAATACTAATAGTGTGTCGGGCTTTCTGTCTCCCCCATTCTGAAAACGAGTGTCTCTATATTGCTAAAGAGATTGCAAAAACTTCTGACCAAAATACTGTCAACATTAACGCGGGAGACATCCTTCGGGCAACTCCTGTCTCCTTTAATCCTCCGTCAAATATAACTTGGTATGAATATTTAGAAAAACAAATTAGCGAACCCAAAATTTGGGAAAAAGTAAAAAATGGCAATGACCTCAGAAATAAAGAAGAAGCCATTCTTGTATCAGAACCTGTTGTTGAAAAATATTTTGATTTAATAACTGCTGCTAAAAATGCGCACGAATACGTTCTAGTTGGGGCGCTCATGGAAAGAGAGATGGCCAGATCAGGCATAATTTTTCAAGCAAGGGGAAGCTGTGGTATATCTAATCAAGAAGCACTACAGAGCCTTCGTGGCAATAAAGGTATCTTTGACACCGTCTTTACTAATTCTGCAACGGCTAATTACGAAGCTTCGTTTAATTGCCCCAAGTGTCATCACTCCATACCTTCTGGATATGGAATAACTGTTTGTCCTCATTGTGGAGCAAGAAAAGAAGATTATGGAAAATGTGCATAAAAAGACGTGCATGTGGAATCCTGGATTGAAATTTAGCTTGCTGGTATAATATGGTTTGTAAATATTCCCCGGTAGCTCAGCGGTAGAGCGCTCGCCTGTTAAGCGAAGGGTCGTAGGTTCGAATCCTACCCGGGGAGCAGATAAGGTAAAGCATCAATCTAAGGGAAAATAGCGTTCTTGTACAAAAAGTCTGCAATTGCCTCACTCATAAAAATTAAGCCTGTAGAGGACGGGTGAATATAGTTATCTTTATTTATATAGTCTAAGTCAACATCTCCATTGACCATGCTTTCTTCGTATACATTTATTAATGGAATATTGTGGTTTTTGGCATAATCAATATGATTCTCAATATAAGCTTTTCGCTCACGAACCCAGATACTTCTTTGCTCTGAACTTAGATCCACTACTCCCCTAGCATAATTGTCTTCTGATGGAGCAAATTCTGATAAGAAAATAATTAAGGTGTTTGGTTTTTCAACAACAAGCTGTAAAACAACCTCGTCTAATATTTCCACTTGTTTCCTTAAGCCATCTTCAAGAGGCATTTCTGAAAGCGGGTTGTGACCAAACGAACCTATGATAATAATGTCCAGCTCCCTTTCTAAAATTGCTTTATTAGCCTTGCCATTGTATGTTGTTTTTAAATTAAGCCTTTTATCGAGAGATAAAATATTTGTTGCGCCATATCCATAGTTGAATAAACCAAAAACAGTTCTCGGATAATAATCTTCTAAGTCTTGTTTTAGGTAGTCAAAATTTTCTCCAAGGCTATCAATCATAGAATCTCCAACAAAAATAATCGTATAAGCATCACTTTGTTTAAGCGATGGTTCAAGATAGTGCGCTATTGGAGTAG
>Ga0075122_10000730_pt1 | contig 24911 bp, 19 predicted proteins | sample AntAceMetag02UKB_FD_69790 | JGI IMG/M metagenome (GOLD analysis project Ga0075122, IMG submission 69790) | Saline lake microbial communities from Ace Lake, Antarctica - Antarctic Ace Lake Metagenome 02UKB | ecosystem: Environmental > Aquatic > Non-marine Saline and Alkaline > Saline | place...
AGAGATTCACACCGAGTTTAGGTGGCGATTTTGGCTAGAGCTTCCTTCAGATTCCTCATTGGCTTTGATCTATTAGTTAACTCCCACTTTTGGGTAACAAACCAAAGTTTCTTCGGACACACTTGCTTTTGCCTACACATTCCCTCCTTTCTGGGTTATGGTTGGATTTTCCCTAACTAGTTAATGACCATGCCGGTCGCACCGCGCCGCTTTGTTCGCTGCGCTCACTGCACAACCCGATAAAAGCTGGTTATGCTGGCGTTAAGCTTTTCTAAAACATAGGAAGTTAATGGAATCTAAAGAAAGGTTACAAGAATTTCTCGGGTGGATAATTGCACTACAAAAATCCATGGATTCTTCGGTTTCCAACGAAGATCCATCAAATGTTTGGAAATACGAAGGATATAAGATATTTGCCAGAAAATATAATCAAATTGTGGAAACAATATCAAAAGAAATCAAATATCCGACTTCCCGTTATTTACTTCTATTTCATTCTATCACCCTGTAGGTAATCCAATTTAGGACAACTTGAGCCAAAGGTTAGGACAAAATTTTTGCATGTTCAACAACAGAAAATATCGGGTTGCTTACCCAAAAAATTAATGTATCTATAAGCGCACTTATACCCTCGCTGATGGAAGCGTTTCACCTCATGCCCCAACTCTAACTCTTCCAATAGTCCTTCTTGGGGGAATCTCCAATGAAATTATCCCATTTCTCGACAACCGAGCCAATTTCTGATAAAGCAATTACAACGTCAACGTCAGTTCAGTAGTCTAACCTCTCCAAGATCGCATCATGAAAAAAGAATCGGAACTGCGCCAAGCTACCATTCTGTTTGCTGATATCTCTGGTTTCACAGCTATGTCAGAGAAAATGAACCCGGAGGAAGTTACATCTGTTAAGGGATTCTTGAAAAGAATTTACATAAAGTATTCGAAAAGCATTTTCAATCAGAAAACCAGGATAAAGCTACCAAAAAAGATAATTTTGGCCTTGGGTTTGCGATATGTTTGAACTATGTGCAAAGTCATGGTGGTAAGATTTGGGCTGAAAATAAAATAGTGACGATGGCTGAGCGACTATTAGTTTTGGGATACCAGTTAAACAATAAGTCTAGAATTAGAAATGAAATTAAAAAAAATTGCGATAGATAAAACAAAAAGAAAACAAGTTATAGATTTTTTAAAAGATTCCCGATTGTTTGCGCATTTTCCTGTAGAAATACTAGAAAAACTGGTGCCCCTATCAACTATTACAGAGTATTCAAAAGGAACTGAGATTCTCTATGAAGGGCAAATAGATAATACCAGAATATTTTTTCTAATAGAGGGTTCAGTAAACATTCATGCAGGTGGTGAATTAATATTAAAACTTCAAAGGAAAGGCGATATTTTTGGTGAAATGGGAGTTATAACAGAAAAACCAAGCTCAGCATCTGTTGTTGCTGATACAGATTTGAAAGTATTAACTATGAACGCTAAAGATATCGGATCGTATAAAGATTCAGATAGTACTATATATCAGCATGTTATTTATAGAGTATTTTCAATGATATTGGCAGATAAGCTAATACTTACTACACAAAAAGCACAACAATTTGTAACTACTAACCGTATTCTAACAGATCAAACACACACATTAGTGACAGCTAAACTTGAATTAGATAGTCAGTTTATGACAAGTTTACATATGGAAGAAAAACTTGCAGAAAGCGAAGACAGATATCGAAAGTTGTTCAATAATGCACAGGTGGGGTTATTTAGAACAAATATAGAAAGTGGAGAAATTCTGGAATGCAACCAATATATTGTGGAAATGTTTGGGTATGATACTCCAGAAGAAGTAAAAAAAGCGATTAAGTCGTCAGAAATTTATGCTAATAAAGTTGATAGGGAGAATATGATAATAGAATTAGCAAAAGACGGTAAAATTGTACAGAAATCGATATTATTTAAAAAGAAAGATGGGACTACTTATTGGGGTAGTTACTCTATCAATATTTTCAATGAACAGGGATTTATGGAAGGTGTGTTAGTTGATATCACTGAGCAAAAAATGGCAGAGGCAGAGCTAAAAAAACACCAGGATCAGTTGGAGGAACTAATCAAAGAAAGAACAGCACAACTTGAAGAAGAGCAGAGGTTTAGGATGGACTTCTTTTCACATAAATCTCATGATATTAGAAACAAATTTAGTGGAATATTAGCTTTTTCAAAATTTGGTGTAGATAAAATTGATAAAGTAGATAAAGCAAAATTATTAAGTTACTTTCAAAGAATCAATAAAACAGGCGAGGATTTGTATCAGGTTCTGAATACTTTGCTGGATCTTTCAAAACTAGAAGCAGGACATATGGAGTTTGTTTTTACACACAATGACTTAATACTAGATATACAGAGTTCTATAGAGTCTTTAAGAGGCAGAATTGAAGAAAAAGAACTTAACGTAATAATAAATTCCGATCCAAACAAACAATTAATTGTTGAATATGATAGGACTCAGCTAGATAGTATTGTTTCAAATTTGCTCAGCAATGCTATTAAGTTCTCTCCAGAAGGAAAAACGATTAAGATATACATTTATGAGACTATTCTAGATAATGTCTCTGCGATCAGAATATCCGTTATTGACCAAGGGCCAGGAATACCAGATGAAGATATGAATACTATTTTTGAGCCCTATAAACAAAGTGAAGAAGGCAAGAAAAAAGAAGCCAGCACAGGGTTAGGGCTGTCTATATGTAGACTCTTGGTAGATGGTCACAATGGTAAAATCTGGGCAGAAAACAATCCCGAAGGAGGAGCGACGTTTAGTTTTATGTTGCCATATGAGCAGGAAATCGGTTGATAATTAACGGGGTTGAGACGAGATACTGACCCCCGAAATTAATGAAGAGGAATTGCAAGGGATGTCTTTCGCTGATATCAAAAGAATTGCGGTGACGTTTCTGAAGAGCATCAAGGATCTGCCCGCTAAATTAAAGAGATAGGGGATACGCTAATTCTGGTTTTTTTGATCAACCAAATTTATTAGTAAACTATATGAATAAGCAACCCAAAGATTGTGTGGTTCTGATAACTGGAGCATCTTCTGGCTTTGGAAAAGCATGTGCGGACTATTTAAGCAAAAAAGGTTACCGAGTTTATGGTACCAGCCGCAAGGCAGATTTTGAATCAACTGAACACAGCGATGAATTATCATCCTCAGGTTTCAAAATGATACCAATGGATGTATGCGATCAGGTATCTGTGGATCAATGTATTGAATTTTTAATGAAGCAGGAAGAGACCATAGATGTGGTCATTAATAATGCTGGATATGGTATTGCGGGGGCCATTGAAGACTGTTCTGTAGACGAATTTAAAAAGCAATTCGAAACCAACTTTTTCGGCGTAATTCGAGTCAGCCAGTCAGTACTGCCTTATATGAGAAAAAAGGGTTTTGGACATCTCATCACAATCGGCTCCATAGCGGGGATTATGTCGGTTCCGTTTCAAGGGGCGTATAGTGCATCTAAATTTGCTTTAGAAGGTTTGATGGAATCTTTAAGGATGGAGATCAAACAGTTTGGTATTCAAGCTGTATTGGTCGAACCAGGGGATTTTAACACAGGCTTTACCGACAACAGGATCATAGCCGAAAACGTTTCGAAAAACTCGGTCTACTCAGATAACTTTAAACAAGCTCTGGCCGTGATGGAATCAGGAGAACGAAATGGTCCTTCACCTGAAAAACTGGTATTGCTGATTGAAAGAATTATTAAAAATCCAAGGCCAAAAGCAAGGTATGCAGTGGGTATGTTTATACAGACAGTTGCAGTTCTGATCAAACGATTAACTCCCGCTTCCTGGTTTGAGTGGTTGATAATGAAAACATTTGGCATTAAATAACAATATTTTTTTTGGTGCACCATTCATCTTAGCCTATTTATTGTCCACCATCGACTTCAATTCTCTCCCAGCACGGAACACAGGCAGTCTCTTGGGCTGAACCTCAACTTTAACGCCAGTCTTTGGATTCCTCCCTGTGTAACCCTCATACTCCTTCACATGAAAAGATCCGAACCCACGTATCTCAACTCTATCTCCACCTTTGAGGGCTTCTTTGATGGAGTCGAAAAACAAGTTAACCGTTTCTCTGGCTGTATCAGTTTTGACTTTGCTGCTGGTCTCACCGTCAGTGAAGGGGCCCATTTCCTCCACCAGTCTTTCAATTAGCGCCGATTTCTTCAGTTTCATTTTTCTCCCTAATCAACTTTGCTTATCAGATAGTTGCCATCTGTGGATTATTTAAAATTGAGCCTGTTTTGTCAAAGGAAAAAGAAGTAATGTTTCATGAAAGAACTAGAAGTTTACGACTGGGTGGAGAGAAATGAGAAAGAGATGGCTGAATTGTCGTAAAATCATAGCCATGCGATTCCTCATACACTCTGGTATTGCTTAGGTTGGTATAGGTGCATTTCTTGCTTTGCTGTTAAAGTTCGATTGACCGATGATCATCAGTTTTCTATTCAATAAGGTAACCCTGGTGGAACCGTGAGTGTAGGAAAATTAACCGGCCCAAAAAAGGCAGCCATTCTTTTACTAGCCCTTGGAGAAGAAGGAGCAGCAGATATTCTGAAAAACCTCGAAGATCGGGAAATTCAGCAGGTTGGATATTATATGGCCCGTTTTACAGATGTTTCTCCGGAAGAGCTGGACAACGTTCTGGAAGAGTTCTACAGAAAAGCTGCCATGCAGGATCAAGGGGTAACCATTAATGCCAGCGGTGATTTTGTCAAAAACGCATTGACCCAGGCATTGGGTGACGACAAAGCCAAAGCACTGGTTGACAACCTTCAATCGTCTCAGGATGAGGGCTCGCTGGATTCTCTCAAATGGCTTGAACCCAAAATGGTAGCTAGCCATATTATGAACGAGCATCCGCAGACCGTTGCATTGATACTGGCACACCTGGATGATCCGGAACAGACAGCCATGGTGTTAAAAGAGTTGCCTGAGAATCTGCAGGCCGATGTGACGTATCGTATGGCAATTCTGGAAGCCATTCCGCCCGGTGTTCTTAAAGAGATCGAAGAGGTCCTTTCGAAAGAGTTAAAAGCCTCCGGCGCATCTTCGTCGGCTAAAGTTGGGGGGGTTGAAGCTGTTGCTGAGATGTTGAACACCATGGACAAGACAACCGAAAGCAGGATTCTGGCAACCATTGAAGAATCCAATCCGGATCTGGCTGAACAGATCCGTGAGTTGATGTTTACTTTCGAAGATCTTGTGCTGGTGGATCCAACCGGAATGCAGGCGATTCTGAAAGAGATGCCGCAGAACGAATTGGTTCTGTGTCTCAAAACTGCCACAGATGCAGTCCGAGAGCATATTTTTAGCAATATGTCTGAACGGGCAGCGGATATGGTGCGAGACGACCTGGACGCACTAGGGCCGGTTAGGGTTGCTGATGTCGACATTGCACAGCAGAAGTGTGTTAAAATCGCAAGGAAACTAGAAGAGGAAGGAAAAATTATCATCAGTGGTTCTGGTGGCGGTGATGTGATATGATATGGAGACACAATAAGTGGTAGTCGATTGGATTTTTGGCGAAATCGAAATCATCTTGGAAAAAATGATTCAAAACTTCACGTGTTTAAGAAATGGCAGCCAACAAAAAATCAGTTGCTTCTTTTGCATGGTCATCAATCTGCTGCTGGTTGGGTTTTTTCATCCCCATTAATACGCCGGACCTTGGGGCAAGTAGCATACTCGTCCATAGACGGATGATAGTTTCAGTATCTTCGATATTTAATCTTTCAGAAAAAAAAGAGGACAAGGTTGCGTCTTTATTGTCAGGACCAATAGATAGGAAACTGCTGGTTATTTCTGGTGCTTTGGCACTCTCTGCTACCAGAAGCCGAATAGTCGCTATGTGCTCACCAGATAAATGAAAATGAATGAAATCTTTAGCAAAGCCAAGTAAAGCTTCTCTAGTATCAGGATTTTCCAGGTGAACAAGAAACCCCTCGCCATAGCTTTTTCCCATTTGTCTTAAAGTTGCCTGAAATAAGTCAATTTTTGACGTAAAGTACCTGTAGACTGTCTGTTTCGTCATTTGAGCTTGAGCGGCAATTTTATCCATGCTGGCAAGCACATACCCTTCGGATAAGAAGATTTCTTGCGCTGCTTTCAAGATCTCTCGCCTTTTTCTCTCTTTTTTTTCCTCAATTTTTCCCATTATCCGTCCTTCAGATATGTAAAGAAATCACACTTGTGTAAAATGTCATACTTACCGGTATGATTTGTATTGACAGAAATTCATACTGGGCGGTATGATTTATATTAGATTGATTCATTGGATTTCAAAATCATACTAAGCGGTATTATAACTTGGAGGTTCAGACATGACAAGTACAATTTTGAACACATTTACACAGAGAAACGTTCGTACAGCTGGAATTAGCATCACATTGCTTGGTGCTTTGTTAATGAGCCTGGATCCGATTTTTATTAGATTTTCAGGTGTTAGCGGATTCGATACTGCATTCTTATTTGGCTTGTTTACCGCTATCTCAATGATGATTTTCATCCAGCTTAGAGATGAACGCGGTTTGATTAGAGCGATTAGTGAAAGTGGGTGGCCGGTGTTACTTTCAGGTGCATTAATGTTAGGTAGCGCTTCAGCTCTTGTGTTAAGTATTAAAAGTACAGCTATTGCGAATACATTTGTTATTCTCAGCGCTTCTCCAGCGCTAGCTGTTGCATTTAGTTGGCTGTTTTTGAAGGAGATTACCAAGCTCTCGACGTGGTTGGCGATTGGTTCAGTTATGGTTGGGATCGCAATTGTGGTATCAGGTTCATTTGAATCGGGTAAACTGCATTGATAGGTTGATGTTAATTTTTATACGGACTGATGATAACCGTCCTTATTGGTCCCAGGTCAAGTGCTGTAAATAAAAGTGTATATCTTCAAATACTTTGGAGTAAATTGTCAAAAAATATTAAAAAACAGTTTCTGGTAAACAACAAGTCGAATTGCTTGTTGTTTACTTCTTCACCTCACTAAATTTCTTCTGCGCAAAGTAAAGATCCCTTTCTATCGTCAATTCAAAAAGGTCTTTTAATACTCTCCAGTAATTTCCTTTTTGACCATAATCAAAATTCATCCTGTATTTTGATGTCAGTATGAACATAAGTGCAGTTTACTTCGGAATCGAGACCGTTTGAAATGAATTTTGGGGAATTTCCCTTGCAGAAGTTGTTTTGCCAACCGTTTTAAGCGCTACAAATCACATCTACCCGGTCTTCGCAATCACACTCATGACACGGGAAATGCTATCCCACAATATCCGGTTGATCGGGTACTGCCCATCCAAGTGTTTTCCATTAGGGTAAAGAAAACATGTTGCCTCCGGCATCTTCTATGAGTATCCACACAATCTCCGGGGTGTCCGTCTTTGGTTGCGGAACCCGAGCTGTCTCAACCGCCTTTCCGTTTTCTTCAGTGGTATTGGTGATACAGGCTTCGGTAAAAAAAAGGCGATTTTTGAACAGACCAAAGGGCTGAAAGAGAAAACCAATACTTCAAGGCTAGGACAAGCATGAAAAAAATCACTAAAGCCTTCTTATTGTCAGCTTCATGTGTAATTTGTGTGCTTTTCTTTGTTGAAGTCCAATTTTCAATCAGTTTGTACATTTTCTCCTTTATTGCTGGAGATTTATGGACTTGTTACTGTGCCTGCTTCTTTTACGCGTACCGTTCTCTTGATTTCGCCACTACAGCATCAGGGATGGTGGTGCGGCCTGTGGCTGCATCTTCAAGGGCCTTAAATCCTATGTCCCGGATAACGTCAAACGGGACAGTGAAAGCAACCGCTTCACTGCCGGTCTGTGTATTGCCAAAGGTTGCCCGATCATAAAAAACGTCAGGAAGCGGCTCTATCACAACGTCTCGCGATCGATTGAACTCGTGAATCCGCAGCAGGCTCTGGGCCGAGGATGCGATCATCTCCCTGGGGTCCGCCTGGATTCCCATGCAGTTAAGCAATTTGGCGTTGTCAACCAGCGAATCAACGCTGGGACCCATGAAAAAACAGAGGCCGAGATCGTCCATGGCGCCGTACATGATCATACCGTGAATCGTATTCAACACCAGGTTTTCAGGAGTCTGGGACCGATCGGAAGCATCGTATGGTTCGCCCAGGAAATTATGGCGACCGGGCCCGGCACAAGATTCACCATGTCTCCCATAGGTCCAGGAGAGACCGATGCCTGTCTGCAGTACGCTCCTCCCGTTGTGAAAGGGCAGAGCGTGGCCACCCACCGTAAACTGTCGTTTGATGCTGTAGTGTTTCTCGACAGCTGCAGCTCCTTTTTGGACCATGCGGCCGAGAACGGTTTGACCGGTGACCGCTTCTTCCAACGCCCGTTTGACAGAATCACCATCACCGTACAGGACCCCGGTATCCTGCCCCGTTTCCGAAACCAGGGCCAAGGCTGCCAGGGTCACCAGCCCCTCAATATGGTCATAGGCATGATTGTTGGAATGTTCAATCACCCAGGAGGCCAACTCAACTGTGTTCTTGAATATACCCAGATTTACCAGTCCCTGGTAGGTTTCCCACTCCCCGGCCTTCCCTTTTCTGAAACCATTTTTGGAATCCGGTAGAATCACCATTTGGCTGCATTTGTTCGGACATCCCGGCAGGCAGGAGTGGCGTTTTATTTCGATATCACTTTGCCGGGAATGGGAGATCTGGTTTTTGACAATGGATTCGGGCAGTAGTTCGTCAATCACCTCTTCCGGTACATGCGCATCTCGGAACAGGTTTGTCAGCCCATGCCCCTGGTCGTATCTGAATAGGGCAGCAGACCCGTAGGTCCCCCCCAGCAAAGGCTGTTCAGGGTCTGAGCTGCCAGTCAGCGTAATATTCGCTTTGGCTTTATTGATCTGCCGTAACAGCCCGGCCAGCTCCTTTTTATCGAAATTCGGCAGGTGTCTCGTTTTTTCCGCCCTTTCCACCACGATCCCCACCAGACCGTTTTTCCCAAAGATGTTGGTGCCGCGCCCGGCAGCCCGTTGGGGCAGATAACCCCGTGCGGCGTTACACACAACGGCATTGTAATCAAATCCGCAGGATGCGGGGTCCGTCAGGGCCAGCGCAATGTCGTTGCCATAGCGTCCATACAGTCGCCTGGTAAAATCAAAGGTTCCAAAAATATCGTTCCCAAATATTGAAAGCGGTAGCAGCCGGCAATTTCCCGCCGCATCAATATGCAAGATCTGCTGTTGTTGTGTCGAACCGCTGACCTTGATACCGACAATACCGAGTCGGGTCAGATAGGTGGATATGATACCCCCGGACCGGCTTCCCTGGAGATTATTTCCCAGCAGGCTGATACCGTAGATATTCAGTTTCCCCGCAAATCCGAGACCGGCAGCCGCCAGGGGCGTATAACCCGTGAGGTAAATTGTATTTTCCGGAGTCTCATCTCCCAGAACTCTGGCAACAGCCAGTGCCTTTCCGGTCGGGTTATCGTCTTCTACCGACGATAGTTGAATCTCCAGTTCATTCAGATCCATAAAGATTTCGGTCAACATAGTTCCTCTGCGACTTTTTGGATTAATTCGATCCCCTCATTTTGATTTCCGCCCAAAACACAGACACCATACCCCAGCTTTATCTTCTTCGAGAGTTTGTTATCACCCATATTCTATCTTCACCCTAAAGTTTCAGGATTTCCTTCAGTTTTAATCCAAGTTCGGCCTTGCCTTCAACCTTCAGCTTGCCTGTGAGGTAAGCCGTCTCAAAAGCCCTTTTCCCCAGCAATAAACTGGCCCAGGTACCTGCGGGTGTTTTCATCACCATATTGGCAGAATCCGGTATTTCTTTTTCTTCAATCTCAAGCGCCCCCTGCTGAATGGTCAGCACATAAGAGGTTCCTTTAACGCTTCCCTGCGGCAACAGGCTCAAGCCAATGACACACTCCCAGTCGCCTGCCAGATCCGAGTTGAACCGGTCAACCAACCCTTCGGTCAGCGCTTTGGCCTGGGAGGCGTACTTCTCATCCTTTTTGCCGCTTCCAAAAAATGAAAACCAGCTCTTTCCCGACTGCTTTCGTTTTTCAGCCTTAATACGCCGACGGGTATAGCGGGCGGGAAATCGTTCGTCCATCTCCTGAATGTAGACTTCACGCCTTTCCCGGGAGGATCTGGTAATCGCGAGTGTTATCCTCAGGATCTCCCTGGCCTGCTCACCGCTCAGTAGAGGTAACGCGTCACCTATGATCGATTCGATAAAGTTATGGGTGGCACCGATAAATCCTTGTCCCCAGTCACTTTCAAGATCTGAGATATAATTCCATTTGCTGCCGTCAAAGTGGCTGATCGCAGGACCTTCGCAGATATTTCCCGTGCAGCGATTGATGACTATGATGCCTTTGCTGCCGGTAATTTCGATCCATTCATCGTTGGCATAATACTTCGATGGAACGGGCATATCCAGCGCATATGCGTACTCGCACATGCCATACCGTACTCCATCCTTGTATTTCCACATAATGACTGCCGGACTGTCGACGATGCCGTCCAGGCTGTCAATCCAGCTGGTGACCCGGTCAATATCTCCCATCAGGTACCAGGCAGTCGCCCACAGGTGATGCCCATGATCAAATACCTGGAATCCCCTGCCAGCATTCATCTCTGCAGAACGCCAGGCCCAGGAGGAAGCGGGGACATCCCAACCACCAGAACCCCCTGTAATCATCTTGATTCTCAGGTTTATCGGCGTGCCGATCTCACCCTGGTCAAGCATCTGTTTTGCCCGGACAATGGGCTGATAGAACAGGTAATTGTCGGAAATCCGCAATATTTTATCGGTCCGTTTCATGCTGTCCAGCATGCGATCAGCACTGGCCAGGTCGATGGTCATCGGCTTCTGTAAAGCAATGTGCTTCCCAGACTCGGCCGCTCGTATGGTCATTTCCTCATGCAGTGGTTGCGGAGACAGAATTTCCACTGCATCCACATCTGGGTCAGCAAGCAAATCCCGGTAATCCAGATAGCACTTTTCCACCTTCCATTCCTTCTGCCGGGTCCTGGCCAGCTCCTCATCGGTATCACAGACCGCGTATATCTCTGCATCCTTATTATTGACGTAACCCGGATAGTGCAGATCGGAAATCCGACCGCACCCGATCAATCCCACTCTGATTTTGCCCATCTCTTTTCACCCATTAAAGAAAGTCAAGATCGCATCCTTCATCAGCCTGCGTTACATGCTGTGCAAAAAGCCTGGCCCAACCTCTTTCTGGAAGAGAGGGCGGTTTGAATCCACTTTTTCGTGCAACAAGCTCCGTTTCCTCCACCAAGAGATCGATGCGCCTGTTTTCCACATCCAGCTCTATCAGGTCCCCGTCCCTGACCAGCGCTATCGGACCCCCGACAGCAGCTTCCGGGCAGCAGTGCAGGACAACGGTGCCATATGCGGTGCCGCTCATTCTGGCGTCCGACACCCGCACCATATCCTTCACCCCTTGTTCCGCCAGGTATTTGGGGATCGGAAGGGAACCCGCTTCCGGCATTCCGGCTCCAATGGGCCCGCCGTTGCGCAAGACCATGACATGGTCGGGGGTAATCCCCAGCTCCGGATTATCCAGCCGGTTGATGGCATCTTCCGGGGACTCAAACACCACAGCCTTACCCCGATGTTGGATAAGTTCCGGGTTGGCGGCAGCCGCTTTAATTACCGCCCCGTTTGGTGCGAGGGAACCCTTCAGCGATACAATGGCGTTTCCGGGATAGAGGGGGTTAGACAAACGGCGGATGGTTGTCTGCCACTCCCCGGGCGGTTTAACCCCGGCGATTTGCTCTTCGAGCGTCTGACCGGTAATGGTCATGGTGGACAGATCAAGCAGCGGCGCCAGTTCCTTCAACAATACCGGTACACCGCCAGCGTGGTGCAGGTCTTCCATATACCCTATTCCCGCAGGTTTGCAGTCGACAATCACGGGTACCTTTTCAGCAGCAGCGTTGTAGTCGTCAAGACCCAGTGTTATACCTGCCCGCCGCGCCATGGCCGTTATGTGGACAACGGCGTTGGTGGAACCGCTGAGGGACATCAGGACAATGAGTGCGTTCCTGAACGAAGCCGGAGAAAGGATGTCGGAAGGTTTAACACCTGACCTGGCCAGTTCCACTGCTTGTCGACCGGAGGCCACACAATTTTTCAGGCGATCTCCGGAAGCATGCGGAGGTGTTGCGCCGCCTGGCATCATCAACCCCAGTGTTTCCACAACACAGGCCATGGTGGAAGCCGTACCCATCACCATGCAGGTACCACCCGTTGAGCAGAGAGACTGTTCGATTTCATCGATTTCATCCTGGTTCAATTCCCCCGCACGATACCTGGCCCACATTCTGCGGCAGTCGGTACATGCGCCCAGCCGTTCCCCGCGCCAGCTTCCCGTCAACATTGAGCCTGCTACGACACTGACAGCGGGAACATTTGCCGAGATAGCCGCCATTATCTGGGCCGGCAGGGTTTTATCACAGCCACCCACCAGAACAACAGCATCCATGGGTTGAGCCCGTATCATCTCCTCGGTTTCCATGGCCTGGAGATTTCGGTAAAGCATGGTGGTCGGCGAGGTCAGGATCTCGTTCAACGAAATCGTTGGGAAAGATAATGGCAAACCCCCCGCCTGTGAAATTCCCCGTTTAATCGCCTGCACCATCTCCGGCATCTGTCGGTGGCAGCTGTTATAATCAGAAGAGGTATCCACAATCCCGATAATGGGTTTATTCAGGTCAATCCGGTCATAGCCGGCCGACGATAGAAACGCACGCCGCAGGTAACGACTGAATCCGACATCCCCATAGCTGGTGAGGTTGCGATTGATTCCTTCAATGATCTTTTTCTCGCCCATTGCTTGCTCTTGGTTGATGGTTAAACTCTGAAATATCGCGTGAGGCCCGAACCCGCAAATTCGCATGCAGCCTTCTCCCGGACCGGTTGGACTATAACCCTATTTTATGTCGCAAAGTCTGCGTATCGTTCGACCAGTTTCCGACATTCCAACGCCCGAAAACCCCCATGCCTCCGAGGGGATTATCGCCGGAATACACACGTATATAGACAAGTGAAAGTCCCACATAATTTCTGGCAGCTTCGAGAGCCTCCAGTAACGATTTGACCGAATAACCGCCATCAACCGCATTTATTCCCTTGACTGCCTTTCCCCAGGCCACATAATCCACTTCGACACAGTCACTGGTGGCAAATGTCTGGTTGTACTGGTCATTTTGCAGGCCCGCTATGGCACCCATCCGCCGATTGTCCATCAGCAGGACACACCCTTGGGCCCGATGTTCCACGGCATCAATCAGGATCTGGGGATTCATCACAAATGAACCGTCACCGGTCAGCGACATCCCATAAAAGGGTATTTTGGCCATGGCTGTGGCGAGAAGAGCCGATGATGCGAACCCCATGTAACTTGCTCCGGTTTCAGTAAAGGTCTGCCCATAGCTTTCGTTTTCGACAATTTGAAACCCGTTGGCCTGCACGTCGCCGGCATCGAAGAAGGAGATCACTTCATTCTTTGCAGCCCAGTCAAGTGCGGTTTTAATAGCAGCCGGCTGGGTCAGCACCTCTTTTTTCCACATATCGTCATACAGGCAGGGGGACTGATATCGCTCCTGCTTAAAAGCCTCCCACTCCTGCCGTTTTTGACTGCACTCCTGCATCCAAGCGGGGGGTTTATCCGTTTGGCTTTTATATATCCCACGCAATGCATCGTTCAAAGCCGATAAAGTGGCCTGGATATCCCCGAGCATGGCTGTCGTTTTGCGATAATGCATGGCCGTATTTACATCACCATTGATATTGATAACCTGCCTGACATTTGGATAACCGGTTCTTGAACAGTCGGATTGACAAACAAAGCGGGTACCGATAGCAACCAGCACCTCTGCCGATTCCATAGCGTAATTCCCACAGATGGTCCCTTTTGAACCACCTACCATCATGTTTCTGGGATTGGAATAGGGAACCAGGCCGGGAACCAGCGGACTGGTTACTGCCACACCGTCCGTCAACTCCAGGAATTCCACCAGTTCAGACCCAGCAGCAGTCGCTCCGCCTCCTACCTTGACCACAACCCGCTCTGCCTGCAGCAATGCTTCAGCTACTTGTGCATAGACTCCGTTATCTGCGGCAGCCCCTAATTTGGGGGGGTTGTCAACCGGCAGTGATCTCAGGTTAAATTCCGAAATCATTTTCGGCTGGGTGTTCATCGGCATCAACAGATAAAAGGGGCTTTGGCGAACAGGGTGTTCCGTGGCAACCAAACCGCGGGTTAACGCCGTTGTCAGGGCTCCGGGCGTATGCAGTTTATAGGCGGGGCCCATGACCGAAAAGAGCTTGAGAAACAAATCCTGTTCATGACCGGGAATCTGTTGCATGTTTGGTCCTTCGTCTTCTGTTGTTTCGTCTCCCAACAGAAACCAGACACCCAGACCGTCACTCAGCGGTGCAAGAGAAGCCGCCAGAGCCTGCAGTGCCCCGGGGCCGATCGACGTCACTACGGCACTCTTTTCGTTCCTTACCCATCGCAGGGCGGAAGCTGCATGTGTTGCCTCGATTTCGTTTCGAACTGCAAACATTTTCAGCAGTCCCTCGGCTTCATAGGTCCGCAATACCTCTGCAATTTCAGTGGAACCATGTCCAAAAATGCCAATGAAGTTGGTAACGTCTTGCTGCAACAGGCCTAACACAATCGCCTCGGAGAGGGATATATCGATATAACAGGGAAGAGCACCGGATTCCAGGGCTTTGTTTACCCCTCCTGCTGCTCCGATTATCTTCGCCCGCTGTTTTCTCTTCTCTCGTAACTCATGAAGCATAATGTCCCTTCAAATGATATTCATGAACCGTAATAGTGCCGCATCAATTATTATCTGTCATACCGTTCCGCCGAAATTAAGTAACAGGTAACAAGTGCATGTCTCCTGATTTCAGCTCCATTTTTTCGGCTCTTGAAAGTTGGCACGACACCAGGTCTCTGGCGAATAATGCTGACACCCCTATATCCACTTTAAAACACCTGCAAAAAGGATCAACATAACGGCATTAAAAACGAAAAACGATCCAATAAATTTGATCTGGTTTTTGGGTTGCCAGTCGTGCACCAAAAAAGCCATTACAAAAAACGGGATATAAACAGTTATAAATACCGGTATAGAGCCCCACCAGGGATAAACCCAGGCAAATGCCGGTGTTTGAACCAGGAATATTTCAAGAAATGAGGCAAAAGCGGCACAGCCGATACCAATCAACACCCGGTTGTTGATCCCCAGTATTTTCAACTTTGGATCTTCGGGAAGCAATTTGGAAAATGTCAGAGCGGCAATCGAGAACATCATGTTAATTTCAATTCCAACTCCAACAAGAATTAGAAAGGATGTGCCGGTGGGCGCCGTCCACAAAGCATGACCGCTGAAGTGTTGGATGAGGGCATTCACTATCTCAACAAACCAGTGAATCATATAGAGTGTTAATCCGGCTGCGACCTGATTCCAGTTCTTTTTTTCTATTTCATTATAGTAGACATAAACCACTAAAACAAAAAGTGTAATAAAAGACCAGTGATAATTCTCCCCACTCCTTAATATACTCAATGCTTGCTGTGTAACTTCAGGATTATTCATTTTCTTCCCCCTAAGATTATAAAAACAAGATGCCAGTCAGCTCCGGCATCTTCTTCCTACCTGGAAAGTAAAAAACTGTCAGACAATAGCACGTGAAAAAAGTACTGACCACTTGCTTAATACCGGAAAAACAGCCATAAGCGCAACAAGGAATTAAGCCAGCAGCATATCCGGCAATTCAACCGCATTTTGATGGGATGTGTTACGTATAATACAATATGTGTGTATAATTTACAATAAATCGTCTGATTGTCAAGATAAAAATGGCAATGGTTTGATCTGGGAAAGCCTCTGGTTTAGAGAGTTTCAGAGTTGAAAAATCAACATGGTCCCGTACGGGTTTCAATACCAGGAGTCGTTTTTTGTGAGGATAGAAGGGGTGAATGGATGGAAGACGGCTTAATCGATCACAACGGGGTCTGATATCATGGCTTGGCAGTTCAGCGTCCGGATCACTGTTCGCTGCCGGCTGGTTTGTACCCCAATATCTCTGATGCTTCGATACCGGACAATCGCACAATCTCACCGAATTTCCCGGTAAAGGGTTTAATAGCATCACGTAATCCGGAAATACCAATGGAATATTGGACTTCGCCCAGATGATTAAAAACGGGTGCGGCAAAACAGACGATACCGGACCTGTATTCTTCATCATCAACAGCCAGACGGATTTTACGAACTTTGCCCAATTCTTTCTTCAAACCAGGTATAGAGGTAATCGATTTGGGGGTGTATTTTTTAAGGGTGACCCCGGAGAGAATATCATCCAGCTTTTCCGGGGCATGAAACGCGAGCAGGGACTTGCCGAGAGCTGTCGCCGTGGACGGTTCACGGGTACCGATTGAGATATTCAGTGTAATCGGATCGTTCGGTTGTTCCACTGCCAGGAAAACCACTTCGTGATTGTCCAGAATCGCCAGGTGGGTGTTTTGGCGCGTTTCAGCCACGACACGTTCCATAATCGGCCGGATAAGCTTTTCAATATAAGAGTGATCGCTGAAGGCTCCGGAGAGTTCAAGAATACGATAGCCAAGTGTATACTTTTTAGTATCCGGATTCTGGGTGACAAATCCGTTTTGAACCAAGGTGCTGATGAGACGAAAAACCGAAGAGCGGTCGATGGAAAAATGCTCGGTAATTTCGTTTAAGAGCAGCGGTTTTTTTGTTTTGCCCAGAATTTCCAGAATCACCAGACCGCGTTCCAATGATTGAATTGTTTTTCCCAAAAAATGTCCTGATAATTTAGATTAAAATCCAGTTATTTGTAATATGTGGTGATAACGCAACTGTTTTCCTGATGTTGGAATATCGTGTCATCCGATTAATCCGGTGTCAAGAGGTTGGACCGTATCTACGCTTTCTGAATGGCAAAACGAGTCATTGTTTTCGGGCATCACCTGAACGAGAATGTTTTCTATCCGGTTCCCCACCCAAGCGTTTCCCAGTGGTGTTAGAATATCAAACAGATTTTATAAAAAAACAACTCCCACAATGCACTGATACTGGTTTTGGACAGTATTTCAGAAACAACGGTTCTATTTTTTACTAATTAAAAGGAATCCCAATAAAAGTATTTCCCCTTTTTTGTCACCATAGCTAATATCTAAATTAGTGCTATTTAGGTACTAAAATATGCTCAATATCACCGAATTCGTAATTTAGGGTTTAGCGAATCTATTATTCGTATAATTGCAATGATAGCAATTGAAATTATCTTTTCGAAAATTTTCCATTTGAGGGAGGTTGATTTGAAGACAGGGGAGACTATTTTTCACAACTTATAAAAGTAAAGTATGATTTTTTCAAACCAGCGGTCGGGGAGGAATTTTTTTAAAACGGGCGAGATTTTTTCTGAAAAAGAGCCGATTTTGTAGCGTAGCTTTGGCTTTTTTGCTTCGATGATATTATTTATGAAAGGCCCCATTATGTCAGGACTGGGCGCATTTTGAATCTGTTGATCCGCAACTTCAGCAAGATCCTGGCAGGTTCTTTGGTAAACAGAGTTTTGGGCAAGGGAAATATCTAGACGGTTTTGTGTGATACTGGTTTTGAAATCTCCAGGTTCAATCAAACAAACAGAGATTCCAAAGGGTTTGACTTCCATGCTGAGAGACTCTGTCAACCCTTCCAAAGCAAACTTGCTGGCAGAGTAAATCCCTCTGAAGGGCAGTCCTATTAGCCCGCCAATCGAGCTGATATTAATGATTAATCCACTATTTTGGTGTCGCATGACGGGAAGAACCGCCTGACAAACACGCAATACTCCATATAAATTCGTATTCATGATATCATCCACCATGTCTAGAGGAGTTTCTTCCAGCGGACTAATCACACTGATACCGGCATTATTAATTAGCACATCAATCGTACCCTCTTGTGCAACGATTTGATCAATCGCTTCCTGAACAGAAACCTGGTTTTGAACATCCATTGCGATCATTTCATATGATCGGGATGAGCACTTAGTACCAGACTTTCTGCTCGTTCCATAAACCTTGTAACCCTGTCTGGATAAATATACTGCTATCGCTTCACCAAATCCGGAGGATGCCCCGGTGATCAATACGACTTTACTCATGGTTTGTTCTCCATTTTATTAAACATCCTTTTATCGCGAAACCTGATACATATGACATATTTGTTGGTCAAAATCTCAATATTTTAACAATCTGCCCAAAATCAGCATGGTTACACCTCCGATACAAAGGACAACTGAGAGAACCAGGATTCCAGATGTATAACTTCCGGTGGATGCGACAATACTACCCACCAGAACAGGGCCTATTCCACCGCCAATCATCATGGCAAAACCATTGTAAATTCCGGTTCCGCTGCCAATGATCTGCTTGGGAACAATCCGTTGAATAATCGTAAATTCATTGGAAACATAAGCTGAGTTCAGCAGAATCGTTAAAGAGAAAAGTATAATTACGGCATTGATTGAAACGGCTGTTGCCGCAAAATAGATCCCGATGCTGGCACAAAAAAATCCGATTCCGGCAGTGGTGGCCCTTTTATTGGTTTTGTCACCCAGATATGACCACAAAGCGACACCCGCAATGGAGAAAATATAGGGAATTGAAGTCGCATAAGCCAGTTTTGAAAACTCCAGACCCCTTCCATTGGTAAAATAGGTCGGTAACCAACTGATCATACCAAATGTGGCGATGTTGTTACAGATGCCGCCTATCATTGCCAGCCAGAAAGTTGGCTGCCGGGATAGCCATTTTAGACTTTGCCAAAAGGGTTTGTCATCGGGTTCATCCAATTCCATCCCATTTGCGATATACTCTACTTCTTTGGGTGTGATCCGTGGATGCTCTTCCGGTTTGTTATAGACGAAAAAATAGATCAAGGGAATCGTCACCAGGATTCCTGAAAATGAAAGCACCACGAACATATTTTGCCACCCAAAATTATCAATAATTGGAACAACAATGAGTGGCGCCAGTATCATGGCTAGAAACATCCCACACACCCAGATTCCATTCCCCCGGGACCTTTCATGCAAAGGAAACCATTTTTTGGTCAGAACATTCATCATTGGAAAATGAATGCCTTCACTGAACCCTAAAAATAGGCGCATGACGATGAAAGCTGTCAGCATCATTCCAAACGGTGATTGCAAATAGGTAAAAAGAGAAAACAAAACAACAATAAACATGATACTTTTTCGGGGACCAAACTTTTCCCCCAAAGGGCTGAGGAATATATTGGCAAATCCATATCCAACAAAGAAAATACTCATTAACAGGCCCCCGTATTTACCTGTCTCTTCAATTCCCCATCCATAATCCTTCGCAATCATTGGTAGTGCATAGGATATATTCATTCTATCCAGATAGGAAATCAGCACTGAAACCAATAGAACCAGCGGAATTTGCCAGCGAATCATTCCCATTTTCCCTGTATCTGCAGATTGGTTTTTAGGAGGCATCTTTATCTCCTTTATTCGTGTTATTGGATACAAACAGATCGTTAAGGAACTCTGTCAGCAATAACTCCCGGTGTTCCAAGGATAACGAATTTAAGATTTCGTTGATATCACTCATATCAGCAGGAACGTCTCCGCCACCAATTCCTGCCATTTCCATCATTTGCCCAATATTTTCCTGATTGATATCGTCTGGTCCTATCCCTGCCAACATTTCCAAAATTGTATTCACCAGTTCCCCTGATTTCTGGTTTCGAGCTTCTTCAACGCTGAGACGCAGGTTTTCCAACAGATCATCCACCAGCGCCGCATTGGACATATTTACTGAGATATGAAAGTTTTTGGGTGAGTTTTTAAACGCCAATTGGGGTTGAATGTACCAACCCCTTTTACTCATTTGATCAATAATATGAAAGACATTGATTGTGTCTGAGGCCACAGAGAACATAAACATCTCTGGTTGAGCCAAAACCCTCAATCCGTCTATCTGATTAATACTTTCCACCAGTTTCAGGGTTGCCTGACGGGTCTGTTTGGCAATTTCCCGGTAACCTTCGCCGCCTAGAAAATTCATAACAGCCCAGGCAGCAGCTAGTGGACCTCCGGTTTTACTGCTCTGAATAGCATTGTTCACAACAGAATAACCCGGCCAATAGGCGCAGGCAAAAAGCTGATGTCTGCGAATGGATTTATCTTTGTACAGCACCAGCGACGCATTTTTAGGTGTATACGCGTATTTATGCAGGTCCAGAGAAATTGATGTGACTCCGGGTACATTAAAGTCAAAATCGGTGATGGGTTCTCCCAGCTCTTTTAAAAAAGGCAGGATAAAACCACCGACACATCCATCGGTATGAAGCAGCAGGTTGTTTTTGAGTGCCACCTGGCCTATTTCAGGAATCGGGTCGATGACACCATGTGCATAGGAGGGAGCTGAACCCACCATCAAAATAGTATTGGGCGTAATAGCCGATTCCATAGCGGCAACATCCGCTTTAAAGGTTTTGTCATTGACGGGTGTCGGTACGACTTTTACGTCAAAATATTTGGCTGCTTTATGAAAAGCCGCATGAGCCGTAACCGGCAGAATCATTTCCGGGGATTTTATCTGTGGCTGGTGATAGCGACAATAATCACGTGCGGTTTTAACCGCCAACAAGATGCTCTCGGTGCCACCACTGGTGAAATTCCCCACTACTTGATCATCTCCGCCCAGACGTCCTGCCGCCATTGAAACAACATCGAGTTCCATCTGCAGTAGGCTGGGAAAAATGGTTGGATCAAGGCCGCTTTCTGTAAGGAACATCATATAGGCTTTTTTCCCAATCTCTTCGGCCGCTTTTCCCGCATCATAAATATAACCCAAGACACGACCACTTCGCCAATTGATATCTCTGGACTGATATTCGTTTAGTTTGTTGAAGATCTCCTCTTCTTTAAGACTTTTTTCTGGAAGTTTCATATCTATCCTTTGGTTATATTAAAATAATTTTCTTTGGTTTTTTCTTATTCGTAATCTTAATCTTAATCTTAATCTTAATCCTGCACTTAATTCGAATCCAATCTCTTCTCTTACTCCCCGCCTGAACCGAATTATTCGCGGTTTAACAGTCGGGCTGGAATCTGCTGATGCGCAAACACATCCTGAAGCGTTTCTCTTTCACAGACAATATCCACATGTTTGCCGGATACCAAAGCAACAGCAGGTCTCGGGATACAGTTAAACTGGTTGGCATAGACCATGTTATACGCACCCACATCCAGAAAAACCAATAATTCGTCTCTTTTCAGTTTTGGCATTCTACGCCGGGGTTGAATCAGGTCGCCAGCGCAGTTGGGGCCGACGATATCAACTGTCTCTTCAGCATTGGCTCTCGCTCTGCTGCCTGATAACAGGTGATAGCTCATGCCGTTGTGTCTGATTGCGCCGGAAAGAAAATTAGTAGATGCGTCGGTATGAACCCATGTACAGACACCCGGTGTTCGTTTGACATTCCCTATCCGACTGAGCATGACGGTTGTATTTCCGATCAGATGACGACCCGGTTCTACCCAGAGTTTTGGAAATGGAAAGTTAAATTCATTACACCCCTGTCTGATCCCATGGCAGACACTTTCAACATATGATTCTGCAGGGGCAGCGACTTTTGTCAAATCATGACTGGATGGATCTCTACTTTCAGAAAAACCACCACCCAGATCTAAAATTTCAGGTGTGATTCCGGTATCTTGTTTAAATTGACTACAAAGCGAGACCATATCATAGGCGTATTTTTGCCAGTGTTCCGGCAGATGGATATCCCGTCCGATATGGGAATGAATGCCCTCAATTTCGATATGGGGGCAGTTTTCTACAGTTCTGGCGATTTCCACTGCCTCAGCATAGGTCACGCCAAACTTATAGTTTAACACTTCCATATGCACATCCAGCCCTGGATAGAAGGTTGACTTCAAACCCTTTAAACTGGGTAAATCAGATTTTACTCGGATGAGAGTACGGACCTGTTTACCAGACTCTTGTGCTAGCTTTTCTACAATATGTAAGTCGTCTTTATGGTCTAAAGTGATTCGCATACCAACATCCATGGCCATGCGAAAGGTCTCTTCACTACGATCGGACCCGTTCAGCAGAAATTTTTCAGCATCAGTGCCGGTTAGAAATGTAGCATAGACCTCACCAGGACTGAAACAGTCACCACCTGCACCTTCATCATTCATGATTTTTCGGAAAGCCAGAGTGGTATTTGATTTTATCGCCCACATCACATTGGTGTCATTTTCAGGATAGAAATCAGTAAAGGCTTTTTTCAGGCGTCTGATGTTGGTCCTGATCTGAGCTTCTGAAGTGACAAACAGTGGCGTACCAAAGCGATCAGCCAAATCATTGCAATCATGCTCTTCTATAAAAAAGTGTCCGGCATCATCAACAGAAAAGTGAGGTCCCAGAGTTTCAATGACCCATGAGGGTTCCTTTTTTTGGAACAGGTCGGACTGGTAATCAGAAAAAAGCGGCATAATAGTCAGCGCTGTCTCCATATCTCCCTCAACGGTCAGCTTTTTCGCTAAGAACAGTGCAGCAGGATCTTCGATACCGCTGGAGATATTCGCCCATTCTTTCATTCCGGTTTTAATAACTGCAGCGCACTCTTTTTTTATTTTGGATTGAACGCTACAATGCCTGTTTTCGATGCTAATCGTCCATTGGCAATCGATCAAATCAATTCCAAGTGTTGTTTTTAAATCATTATCCACTTGATCTTTTTTAAATCGACTCGGCAAAGTTGCGAAGATTTCATTTGTAATCTGTATGATGTCCATTTTTTCTCCAGGTTCGATGATAATAAAACGGGTGTAACTATTCACCATATTTCCAGAGCCGAGGGGATTGTGATACAAAACGATGGAAAACAGGACGTTTTCCAACAGCTCTTGCTGCGAGTCTCGCAATTCAAATGGATGGATTCATGCGTGTTTTGGATCATAATCCCCTTGGCGGAGGACGAATAGTTACAATCGGGTTACAATGTCTTAATCTGTTTTGTCAGTTGGGTGACCTGTTGCTGAAGCTGATCGATCATTATTGTTGTTTTCTTTTTAAACTGCTTTAATTCATCTAAGTTGGTGAGGGATACCTGATCCTGATCCTTTTTTAGCATTTTCAACACCCGTTTTTTAAAATGCGTTCCCATCTCAAGATAGTGTTGAGTACCGCCGCTAATGTTTCGATTAAAGGCGAGCCCTTCAACCAGTGAAATGATAAAATCAACACTGACTTCAGGGTCTCCCTCTTCAATAATTCCTTCATCCATAAATGTTTTTATCTCTTCCAATATTCTTTCTCGAAATCGCATATACATTTTTTGCATGCGTTCTTTTACCCTTTTATTTCGGAAACTAAGGTAGTAACAGGCGTAAAAAGCGCTGCTGTCCACCAGGCTGATCCAGTCAATACCAAAAACCATATCCAATAGCGTTTCCAGTCTTTGTTCCGGCTGTTTTGCCGATTTGATTTTCTGAGAGCCCAGGGTTTCATATTTTTCCAGAATGAAATCAACCAGCTCAACGGTCATCTCCTCTTTCGTTGGAAAGTAATGGATAAGTAAACTGGGATTGACACCCACCCGCTTTGCAATTTTTGCAATTGATGCCCCTTCAAATCCTTCGTCTTTTAACACCTGCTGGAAATGTTCTAATATCTCGATGCGACGGTCTTCAAGACTCACTTTACTTTTTTTCAGTGCAGACATGGTGATTTCCTTACGCTAATTTTTAAAATGCCAAAAGTCTGGCTGGATTATGAATCGTCAGATCGTCAATATCGCTTTGTGAAACGCCGACCTCTTTTAGCATTGGAACTGCGTAGGTTAGCAGTCTACAATACCCATCACCACCGAATCGTTTTAAAAGAAATTTGATAAATGAATCGGTGCCGATGACCAACTGCTTTGAATAACCGGCGGAAATCAGAGAAAAAAGTCCGGCAATGCGTTGCCAGTCATTAATATTTGTCATGCCTAGTGGCTCTGCATCCCAATAGTGGCCGAAGCAGTCAATGGAGATGTTAACGCCCCGGTCTAGCAGTTTTTTAGGGATATCGAGATTAAGTTGTCGACTTTCAGGCTCCAGAACCAGCTGTCTAATATTACGGGTTACAAATCTGGCATCTGCATGGGCAATCACTGTCCGCGCGAGATCCATCTTCTCTTCTTCCAGAATATCCAGGATTAAAAATCCATCTTCAGGGCCTAATGTCATCCCTTGATGGATGGTCAAGGATAGCCCTGTCTCCATGGCAACCCGACAGGCCGCTCGTAATGCATTGACTTCCGGCTCTATGAAATTGCCTTCTATGGCAATTTTAATATGTCCGGGTTTAACATCTGTTTCGTTGATCCCATACTTAATCTCTTCGGTCAGATACCCTTCAATTTCCTTTGTTTTAAAGTCATGGAATCGTTCTGGCCATGAATCCTGGGCATATAGTCCTGTAGCTGCAATAATATGTACTCCGCTCTGCGTTGAAATTCTCTTCAACGCCAGCGGGTCTGTTCTCAGTCCGGGGGTACTGACATCTAAAAGGGCTGATCCGCCAAGAGATCTGAAATCCATCAATTCACCCGTCATCGCCTCTTCGTCATCCATGACAATAGCGTTCAGGCTCATACTGAACGACCACCGGCTGAAAGCCGGTGGGTTCGTTTAAGTACTGAAAGTACAGTTTAACGGCTAAAGCCGTTTGGTGGTCACGGTTCTATATCAAAATTGTCATTTGGTGATCGTT
>Ga0075122_10000732_pt1 | contig 24887 bp, 21 predicted proteins | sample AntAceMetag02UKB_FD_69790 | JGI IMG/M metagenome (GOLD analysis project Ga0075122, IMG submission 69790) | Saline lake microbial communities from Ace Lake, Antarctica - Antarctic Ace Lake Metagenome 02UKB | ecosystem: Environmental > Aquatic > Non-marine Saline and Alkaline > Saline | place...
TATTAAATGACAAGCATTTTTGAAATATTGTTCAAACATAGGTCCACCGGTCTGTTTCAGATTATAAAGTTTATCAAAAATGTTCATCACTTCGTTAATAACAAATGTTTTTTGCTCGGGAGAATCATATTCCAACATATTTAAGCCTAAAGGTCTAGTTAAATCAGCTGGATCAAATAAAATAACATCTTCTGCTCTATTTTTAGGAATTCTTTCTAAAATATGTTCGATGGCATCTCCGTGTGGATCAATGAAACAAGCTCCTTCACCATTGGCGATATCCTGCATCGCTAGTCCTTCAGCAAACCACGATTTGCCAGTACCAGTCATTCCAATAACATACATATGTCGACGACGATCTTTTCTTTTTATTCTAATTTCTGTTTTCTCTCCCCTATAAGTATTATATCCCATAAACAATCCTTGAGAAGAAATGTTAATAGGAGCTGGTGCTCCTTTTGCTCCCAACCATCTAATATTCGGGGTTTCATTAGTAGATAAAGGAAGGTGATAAATACTAGTCATCTCTTCTGCATTCAAAACAAAAGAGTTTTTTTTGTCAAAAAAACGATAAATAAAATTCTCTACAGTTGAATCATTGCCTTTATTGACATTAAAACCATTGCCATATTGATAATCTGTATATTGAGCAAATGCGTTTGTAATGTTGTTAAGATAAATTTGAGCCTTTTCTTTATTCTGGGAAGAAACAATAATTCTGATATTTGTCTCAAAGCCCGCCTTACTTGCCTTTTCCTCTAAAGATTTTACAATTTCTTGTTCCATTGGAGATAATTGATGATCTTTTTGGGGGGTAGGGTTATGATTATCATTTTGTTTTTTTGGTACAAGCGATTGACATAAAAAAATAAAAATTTTAGTAATTGCTTTAGTCCCTGTTATCTTTAATGCTTCAGAAAAACTATTTCCTTGTTGCATTTTCGAAGCAACTTTAGTTCCCCTATCTCTCCAATATGGCATAGCAGAATGAGTAACTATTTGGATAACAGCAGCATCTTCGTCAGCAATTTTAGTAAGAGAATTAATAATAGAATTTAAAAAATCGGTTTCCAACTTTAAATAAGTCCTTATTGGCAACATAGAGTTATTTTTAAGCGATAAAAACGCACTCATAGTTGTCCCATGGGTTAAAAATATATTATAATCATCAACTATATCAATTCGAGCTAATGGATATTGAGCTTGAAGTTGCTGCTCAAAAAAACGTTGTAGATGTTGAGGAACTACAGCATAGAAAGAAATTATACCCTCTTTATCAGCAACTATCTCAAAAGAAAAAGAATCCGAACGACCGAAAATTTTATTTTTTAAGCCAGTTTGAGCCTTAAGACCTCCAATATTACTCCAAAATCTTTCTACTGACCCCAACATCTCTTTAATTGACTTTTTACTGTCTTCTTTGTTTCCTGAATTTTTGGGAACACTAATTAGCAAAACTACTTTATCAAAAGTAAATTTAAATTTAAAAAGTTTAAAAAAATAATTTTTGATAATAAAAAAAAATATAACACAAACGATTGATAAGGATAAAATCAATAACATCATTGTATTATTTAAATAATACAAAAAATTTATACTATCCATATTTTATATTATTAATTTATTGATTTCTTAACCATAACAACTCATTGCTCTAACCAAGTAATCATTTAACATCTTTGTTTTTTGTTCTTTCTGCTAGTTTTAAAACTTTTTCTGTTTTTATTTTACACTCCTGTTCTAAAAAAAATTTATTAACTTTCGGAACCATTAAAAGCCAGTCTCTAATTAAATTCAAGATTTTAGAAACAATGATTTTTGTTTGATTAATAATATTTCTTATTTCTAGCGCAGTTTGTTCTCCTTTCTTTTTAAAGTCTTCTTGCATAGTTTTCGGTAAATTCTTATAAATTTCTTCCATGTCCTCAGAAAGAATCATTTCAATATCTTTAGAGATCTTGTCTTCTTGAATTTGCACAATTGGAGTTGAAGAAGAAGTTATGGTATTCAATGGAGTCGTTACTGGTTCTGTTCTTTCAACATTAATTTGATTATCTTCAGTTTTCTCCTTTTCAAATTCTACCTCTTTCTCTGGTTGAGCCTGAGGTTGTTCTATTTCGTCTAATGGTTTTTCTAAGTCAAATGGCTTTTTTTCGTTGTTTTGAGATGGTTCAAGCATATATTCTAATTAATTTATATTATATAGTTTAATTATAAGGAACCTTCAATTTACTTAGGAATATTGCCATTCGCTACGCCTAATAGTAAGAATTCTTCATTTTGCTCAGGAATCTTGAAATTAAATATTACCTTACAAGGGTCAAAGCAGTTTAATTATAGTAAAATTATAGAGTAATGTACACCCTCTAATTTAATGTAACAATATTCTCCTTGTTTCGTCTTAATAAGTAATACTAATAGTATAAAAATCTACCCACTCATTGCGTTCGTAGAGCCTTGTTATTTGTTACACTCATAACAAGAACAAGAAAACTAAAATATATTTTGTGCCCCCGATATGCAATTTAGCTAGGGGGCTTTTTATTTTTAAGAATTAAAATAGGTTATTTCTAGAGCCTTTGAGAACACTTTTAATTTTTTCTACTTCAGTTCCAGAACGGATGTTATTTTAATTAATCAAAATAACAACTACAGAGACCTTTTAATGTTCACACATATCCTTAACGATAAAATCAATTTTGAGTTTGAAGTTTTTAGCTCCAAAAACTTCTTCTTCTCCACTTAAATTTGTTGAAGTAGCGGTAATAGGAAATTTTACCCCCTTAACTACTTCTATTGAAAATTAATTAGCAAGAAATCCGACGCCAATCACTTGACTATTAGCTGTTATTAAATCTGAAATCTCTTCTTTTTTTCTTTAAAAATACTGTTATTGGTTCTGACAATAATTGTTTTAACATATCTATTTGACTCTTGGAAAGTTCAGTAATTTTCTCGATCATTTTAAGATTTGCTACTGCTATTAATAAGGGTTTATTGAACAACCTCCTACCCTTTAATGTAAAAACCTTTTTATGGCTAAAATATTAGCACACCCAACCCATAAATTGTGTTAGTAGGATATGCAATTACGCCACCATTTTTTAAAGCTTGTATTGTTTTTTTATTTGATCCATATTATTAAATATTGATACAATGCTTCTATTTTTAATTGATATATAATTTTGTCAAGAATTTTTTCGTTTGACAAATGAAAAAATATTTAATATAATCTAGAAAATTACTAAAAATAAAAAAGGAGGTCAATAAAATGTGGAGAATAATTTTAAATGCAATATCTCTATTTTTAAATCCAGATTTAGCAATGATCCAATTTTCTTATTTGGATTATAATTTGTTCTCAGTTCTTTTGATTGTTATGGTTTGGACTAATTTGAGCGCCATTATAACCTTTTCTTTGACTGGTTTTTTAGATAAAAAATTGATCAAGAGAAAAGAATGGCGAATAAAACTTGCCAAACTAAGATGGGTTAGAAGAATCAGAAAATCAATTAAGGGGGGACAGAAAAAATTTCTGGGATGGCTGTTAAAACAAGAAAAAATCATTATTTTCCTTGTTCTTTTAATCCCTGGAGTGCCAATGGTTAAAAGTATCGCTATTATCGCAGCACGCATATCGATGTCAAAAAATGCTTTATTTTTAATACTTATTGCCAACAGTTTGCGTGTATTGCTGATGATACATTTTATTTACTCTATCTAACAAAAAAGGACGTCTAAAAACAAAAGGCGTCCTTGCTATTTCCTGTTTTGGTAGCCCTATGGAGAATCGAACTCCAGTTTTTTGGCTGAGAACCAAATGTCCTAACCACTAGACGATAGGGCCAATTTATTCTAAAGATAACATAAATCAAAAATTATGACAAATTTTTCGTGACACCACTTGATTTTGACAGGAAAACAAGATAAAATAATGTTATGGAAATAAATAGGGTTGATCCAAAAATTGCTAAATTAATTTCTCAAGAAAAAAAAAGACAAAAGAATGGCCTTGTTCTTATCCCTTCAGAAAATTTTGTTTCAACGGCAGTATTAGAAGCTCTTGGTTCAATTTGTACCAATAAATATGCAGAAGGATACCCCGGCAAAAGATATTATAGCGGGAATAAATATATTGATAAAATTGAAACAATAGCCCAGGAAAGAGCCAAAAAAATATTTCACGCTCAATATGCTAATGTTCAGCCATATTCTGGTTCTCCAGCAAATTTAGCTGTTTATTTAGCTTTAGCTCAACCAGGAGATACTATTATGGGAATGAGTTTAGCCCAAGGTGGACACTTAACCCATGGACATAAAGTAAATATCTCTGGCAAACTTTTTAACTTTATTCAATATGGAGTTAGTAAAAAAACTGATTTAATAGATTATGATGAAATAAAAAAATTAGCAAAAAAATACCGACCAAAAATTATTGTTTCAGGAGCTACCGCTTATTCTAGAATTATTAAATTCAAGAAAATTCATCAGATTGCGCATGAGATAGGAGCAATTAGTATGGCCGATATATCTCATATTGCCGGTTTAATTGTTGCTAAATGTCATCCTAGTCCCCTACCTTTTACTGATGTAGTCACCACTACTACCCATAAAACTCTAAGAGGACCACGGGGGGCTATTATTATGAGCAAAAAAGAATATGCCACCGCTATTGATAAAATGGTTTTTCCTGGATTACAGGGTGGTCCCCATGAAAATAATATTGCTGGTATAGCTGTGGCCCTTAAAGAAGCTTCTAGTAAAGATTTTCAAAAATACGGTGAACAAATCATTAAAAATTCTAAAGCATTAGCCAAATCCTTAAAAGAGAATGGATTAGATCTTGTTTCCAAAGGGACAAGTAACCATCTTATTCTAATTAATTTAACCAAAAACAAAATTACAGGCAAAAGAGCAGAAAAAATTTTAGAAGAAATAGGAATTTATGTCAACAAAAATACTATTCCTAATGACACCCGTAGTCCCTTTAATCCTTCTGGAATTAGGCTTGGCACTCCAGCATTAACTACTCAAGGTTTTAAAGAAAAAGAGATGAAAATAATCGGAGAATTAATTGCTCAAGCTATCCATAACCCTGATAGTTTCAAAACACTAAAACAGATTAAACAAAAAGTAAAAAAAATAATAACTTCCCATGATACTAAACGGTAAAAAAATAGCTGAGCAAATTAAAAAACGATTAAAGAAGAATATTGAAAAATATAAATTAGTCCCTGGTTTAGCAATAATTTTAATTGGCAAAAACACCGGCTCAGCTGTTTATGTTAGATTAAAGGAAATAGCCAGTAAAAATATAGGAATCAAGTGCCAAACATTTCTTTTGACCTCAAGGTGTAAGCAAAGGGACGTTTTAGGTTTAATAAAAAAACTAAACAATGATCCCAAAATACATGGTATTATAATTCAAATGCCAATCCCTAAACATCTTGACCCTAACCTACTAGTAAATTCTATCTCGCCAAGTAAGGATGTTGATGGTTTTCAAAAAAAATCAAAATTTAATTCCCCTACACATCAGGCAGTTATTAGATTACTTAAAGCAAGTAATCAAAAATTAAAAAACAAGAAAGCTCTAATTTTAAGTAAAAACTCTATTTTTGTTAACCCACTCAAAGATCTTTTTGAAAAACTCTCAATGCCAACCTTTTGGGAAACAAAACCCAAAAAAAATACTTGCAAGATGAATATCATAATCAGTGCCTTAGGGCAACCGAATGTTATTAAGCCCGCGATGGTAAAAAAAAAGGCCATTGTAATTGATGTTGGCTATGTTAGAATTAAAAATAAAGCTTGTGGTGATGTAGATGATAGGGTTATTAAAGAAAAAAATGTTTTTTTGTCTCCTGTCCCGGGTGGAGTCGGACCTTTAACGGTTGCCTATCTGTTAAAAAATGTTTATTTATCCGCCCGTAATAAAAAATAATTTATCTTAAACTACTAATTCATTAAATTATCTATTTTATGTCAAAAATCTTAAGTATTGTTCAAATTATCGTATCTTTACTATTAGTTGCTTGTATCCTTTTTCAATCACGAGAAGGAGGATTGTCTAGTTTGTTTGGGGGTGGAGGTGAAGTTTATCGCACTAAAAGAGGCCTAGAGAAAACAATTTTTATTACTACTATTATTTTGGCGATTGCCTTTATTGGAATCGGAATTGCTCGTTTTATGTTAGCTAAATAGAAAACCATGGTTTTTGAAAAAAAATCTTTTAGATTATATTCTCAAAAGATAAAAAATCTGCCATCTTTTAAACAGCTAAAGTATTTAAAACACTTCTTAAACCGAAAAGAAAAAATAATAATTTTTCTCTTATTTTTGTTAGGTTTAACTTCTCTATTAAGCCTACTTTTTTCTCTTTATCTTCAAAATTCAGAGATACGACCAGATTATAATGGGATATATAGCGAAGGGTTGATTGGTCAGCCCAAATTTATCAACCCCATTTTAGCGAACAATGACACTGATTTAACTATTAGTGGCTTAATTTTTTCTAGCTTATTTAAGTATGATGAAAATAATAAATTGCAGGTTGATTTATCTAAAACATTACCTTCTGAAATAAACGAGAATAATAAAACTATTTGCTTAAATCCTAATCTTTTGTGGCATGATGAAAAAAGATTAACTACCGCTGATTTGGTTTTTACCCTAGAATTAATTCAAAAAATGGGATCTAAATCATTATTTTTTGAAAAATTAAAAAATACTAAATTTTCTATTATTGATAATAATTGCTTTACTTTTGAAAATGCTGAATTGCAAGATTTGTGCTTTGGAATCTTGCCTCAACATATTTGGCAAAAATTAGAACCCACAGAAATAAATCAATCCACATACAACTTGAAACCAGTAGGTAGTGGCCCCTTTCAATTCATTTTTTTAGAAAATAGCGAAAAAGATGGTATTAAGAATTACAATTTAAAACGAAATAAAAATTATCATAAGAAAACTCCGTATTTAGAACAAATAACTTTTAGGTTTTATCAAGACTTTACTCAAGCCACTCAAGCTTTAGAAAAAAAAGAAATAAATGGATTAGGGTATGTCCCTCAAAATTTTAAAGAAAAAATTATTGGATTAAACAAAATAAAATATTATCCCTTGAATCTGCCTTACTACACCGCTATCTTTTTTAATTTAGATGATTCTTATTTAAAAGATAAAAACGTCCGACAAGCCCTAGCATTACTTACCCCCAAAAAAGAAATCCTAAATACTATTTTAGACCAAGATGGTCTTATTATGGACGGTCCCGTTTTGCCTTCTTCTATCCTATTAAATCCCAATATTAAAAAATATGAATATAATCCACAATTAGCTCGAGAAATTCTAAAAAATGCTGGATGGGAAAATGACGAAAATGGATTTTTGAAAAAAAATGGAGATATTCTGGAAATAAGTTTAACAACCATTGAAAAAACAGATTTTAGTAAAATTGCAATTTTGTTACGACAATCGTGGAAAGAGGCAAATATTAAAATAAAATTAATATCCGTTCCTGCTGAACAAATACAAGAAGTCATTAAAACTCGTAACTTTCAAATTTTCCTATACGGAATTTTACCTAAAACTGATTTCAACCCCTATTTTTTCTGGCATTCTTCTCAGAAAATATTCCCAGGATTAAATTTAACTGGATTTAATAATCGTAGAGTAGATGAATTGTTAGAAAAAGCATATTACTTAAACGACATTGAAATACAAAAAGAATATTATAACGAATTCCAAGAAATTATAGCGGCTAATGTTCCTGCTATATTCCTATACAATACTACTTACGGTTATTTTCTTGATAAAAAAATAAAAGGAATAGGTATCTCTCAGATTAATCACCCAAAAGACAGATTTCAAGATGTTGAAAATTGGTATATAAAGACCTCTCGTCACCTCATCAACAAAAAGCTTTAATTTGTTAAGGAATAATTATATAGCCATCTTAGAATTCTTAAAACCAAAAAAGGTTAAGCCGAGGTGATGGAATTGGGAGACATGCAGCGTTCAGAACGCTGTGAACGTAAGTTCGTGCGGGTTCAAATCCCGCCCTCGGCACTATATATTTTTAGTATTATAAAAATAAAATTTATGAAGATTTCTAATAACAGAGTAAAATTATTTAGTGGTATTCAACCCACAGGGACATTACATATTGGTAACTATTTCGGAGCTATCAAAAATTGGGTTAAACTGCAAAATAAATATGATAGTCTTTTTTGTGTCGTTGATTATCACTCTTTAACCAGTTCTATTAATTCTGAAGAATTGTCAAAGAAAACCATAGAAATGGTTATAGATTTAATCGCTTGCGGAATTGATCCAATTAAATCAATTCTTTTTGTACAATCATCTATTCCTGAGCATACAGAACTGACATGGATATTAAGTACTTTCACCCCTTTAGCTGAATTGCAGCGTATGACTCAATTTAAAGAAAAATCTCAAAAGAATGCAAAGAATGTTAATGCTGGGTTATTATATTATCCAATTTTGATGGCAGCTGATATTTTGCTCTATAAAGCAGAAGCAGTTCCTGTTGGTCATGACCAACTACAACATCTTGAAATAGCTCGTATTATAGCGCGTAGATTTAATAAACAATTAGGTAAAACTTTTCCAGAGCCAAGGGGTGTTTTAACATCTAGTCCCAGAATAATGAGCTTAACGAATCCTCAGGAAAAAATGAGTAAAACTGGAGGCATAAATAGTTATATTGCTTTATCCGATTCTTTGGCAACTATTGAAAAGAAATTATCTGGTGCTATAACTGATTCAGCAAGAAAAAGGCTAACTGACAAGGGAACGCCGACCAAATGTAACCTTTATCAATTACATCAAATTGTTTCTAAATCTTCCGATTTAAAATATATAGAAAAAGGGTGTCGTCAGGCTAAAATTGGATGCTTAGAATGTAAAAAACTATTAGCTAAAAACTTCTTTACTGAGTTAAAATCAATCCAAGAAAAAAAGAAAGAACTAGAAAAGAATCCTGCAGAAATAAAAAAAATACTCCAAAAGGGAGCCTTAAGTGCAAGAGAAATTGCTCAAAAAAATATGAAAAAAATTAAGAAGAAAATTGGATTATTCTCTTAAATTTCTTTCAATTCTATTTTAGAACCAAACCATTCTCGAGCTAAATATTTGGCTTGGTTATTAATATCAGAAACAAAAAACTGACGAAGAGATCCTTGAGAGAGGTTCTTTTTTATCTCTAGATTATCTTCTAAGAAATTTTGTAAATAGGAATAAATAAAACTAACCAAACTAATGATTTTGACTTGTCTACCAATCTTAATTTGAATTATATCCCTTAATTGATAATAGGCTGTATCAGCTAATATCAAAGTATCTATTTGTTTGCAATGCAATTCATAAAGATATGCCCTTAAAATCTTTTTAGTAACAATTCTATTAGTCCAATTTTCTTTGATTAAAGGCCAGAGCAAGGGGGTAGCTTTAATTAAAACCTTAGCCCTTTTGTCAATCTGATGAATAGTCTTGGTCGCAAAATTAGAATTAATAACTGCTTGTGAAGCGATCATCCCTATTCTTTTATTCTTACTAACTTTAATTGCTAAATCCATAGCCCAATCCATGAAAGATATTATTGGAACTTTAGTTTCAATGCCCTCTAAAGCTGTAGCCATAGATGAATCCGAAATAATGATTAATTTAGCTCCTTTCTTCATCAAAAAATCAATTCCTTCTTCGGTATATTTTTTAATAATGTTTTTCCCTTTATTGCCAAACGGCCCATGAGCCGTATCCGCAAAATATAAAATTTGATACTTAGGAAATTTATCAATTATCTCCTTAGTTAAAATTAAACCACTTAAATTTGAATCTAAAATACCAATCATATTTTTTGTGCAATAGTTATTAAATTAAATCCCCTTAAAGAATCTTTTTGGTTTTTGATAATTTTAAAACCTGCTTGTCTTGTTAATTTTTTAATTTCCCTAAGCGTAAAAACATGATGATAACGTAATATTTCTCTCTCCCCTGCTTTCCATGGCACAAAAACATCATGTTGTCCCCAAAGTAAAGAATAAAGACGATAACGCAAAATAAGTTTATATTGCTTAAGGTTCCAAACAGTAAATATTAAAACACCATTTGGCTTTAAAAGCGAAAAACAATCTTTTAAAATTTTAAGTCTTAATTCTTTAGAAGGAATATGATGCAAAAAAGCAATGGAAACTATAATGTCGAATTCATTCTTTGGAAAATGAGTTCCCAATTCCAATGCATCAGCTAAAATAAATTTAGGTTTGTTAAATCGCTCTCTTGCTATTTTAATTAATTCTTCGCTATTGTCAACACCAAGATATTCTATTTCTTTGTCTTGAAAAAGTTGATATAGTCGTCCATTTCCACAGCCTAAATCCAATATTTTCTGCCCATTTTTAATGTATTCTGGTAGAAATTTCAATTCATTCCAATTTTCTTTTCTGGTTTTAGAAAAAGTTTCGGCCATAGTTTGCCAATTTTTTTTATTTTGTTTTAAAATCTTCTGAACTCTTTTTCTATTCATAGTTACATTCTATCAGAAATATAATAGTCGGCAAGATTGAATATTTACACAGAAATGATAAGATTAAATTATGAAAAAGGAAATAGAAAAAAGAAAAATTCAAATAGTTCAAGAAATGGCTAAGGAAGAAATTTTCTCGGAAAAAGAATTTGAGAAAGTTAAGCAAAAAACAATTGCCAGAATCAAGATGTCCTTTCCTCCTAATAATGAATTATTAATGATATATAAGAATTTACGAAAACAGGATAATGTCCATCCTAATTTTTATTTTGAAAAATTATTAAAAAAACGGCCAATACGTAGCTTATCTGGCGTAGCAATTGTTGCTGTTCTTACTAAACCTTGGCCATGCCCCGGCAAATGCATTTATTGCCCTACAGAAAAAAATATCCCACAAAGCTATTTATCGGGAGAGCCAGCGGTAGAAAGGGCTAAAACATTGAATTACGACCCTTATTTACAAACCAGAAAAAGAATTGAAATGTTAGAAAAAAATGGTCATCCAACCGACAAAATTGAATTGATTGTCATTGGCGGAACATGGAGTTATTTACCAAAACGATATCAAACGTGGTTTATTAAAAGATGCTTTGATGGAGCCAATAATCAAAAAAAATTTGCATCCAGCTTAGAAAAAGCTCAGAAAAGAAATGAAAAAGCTAAACATCGCTTAATAGGAATTACACTAGAAACAAGACCTGATTATATTACCTCTAATGAAATTATTAGAATGCGACGATTAGGTTGCACTAGAGTAGAAATTGGAGTACAAATAATTGATGATCAGGTATTAAAAATAAATCGGCGAGGCCATTTTATTAAAGAAACAATTAAAGCCACAGAGTTACTTAAAAATGCTGGTTTTAAAATATGTTACCATATTATGCCAGGTCTTTTGGGATCAAATCCTAAAAAAGATTTAGAAAGATTTAGAGAACTTTTTTCTAATTCTAATTTTAAACCTGATATGTTAAAAATTTACCCCTGCGTAGTTACTAAAGGTTCAAAATTGTATAAAATATGGCAACAAAAAAAATACCAGCCATATACTGACTTAGAATTATCAAATTTGCTTATAAATATGAAACTATTAGTCCCTTCTTATACAAGAATTAACCGTGTTATTCGAGATATCCCCTCTTGGCAAATACAGGGAGGGAGTAAGATTTCCAATATGCGCCAATATCTAAAGACTAAAATGGAAAAAGAAGGGTTGAAGTGCCAATGTATTCGTTGTAGAGAGATTAAATCAGAACAATTTAAACTAAAAGATTTAAAACTAAAACGTCAAGAATATACTGCATCTAGTGGCCAAGAAATTTTCTTATCTTTTTGTTTAGAAAAACAAGACAAGCTAGCCGCTTTTTTAAGATTAAGAATGTTAATTGATAATAACAAAAAATTATTACAACAAAAAATATTAAAAAACAGCGCGATTATTCGCGAAGTACATACTTATGGTCAGCTCGTCCCCCTTAACCAAAAAAAAGAGAAAGCCGTTCAACATCTTGGCCTAGGTAAAAGATTAATTAAAGAAGCAGAAAAAATTGCTCAAAAAGCGGGCTATAAAAAAATAGCCGTTATTGCCGGTATTGGGGTTCGTCCCTATTACCGTAAACTCGGCTATCATCTTCAAAATACTTATATGACAAAGAAATTACCTTAACCATTTTTTATCTTGACGCACTAAAAGTTTTTTTGCTTGATCAGGTTTAAGCATTAATTTTTTTACTATTTTTTCTAAACGTATTCCCTGTGACCCTTTTATTAAAAGAATATCTCCTTTAGAAATATTAGATTCTAAAAAATTTCCTGCTTCTAGGGAATTACTAAAACTAAAAATCTTTTCTGGAGAAAAGCCTGAATTCTGGGCTCCCTCTGATATTTTTTGGGCCTCTTTCCCAACTACAATTAAATAATCCGGTTTCATTTTACCTACCTCTTGCCCTATTTCTTGATGAGCTTGAGTACTTAATTCACCTAATTCTAGCATATCTCCTAATACAACCCATTTTTTTGCCTTTGAAGCAATTTTTATTTTATTTAAAGAAAGAAGAGAAATCTTAACAGCACTAGGAGAGGAATTATATGTGTCGTCTAAAAGAAGAGTTTCTCGTATTCCTGGGATTATAGTTAAACGTCCTGGCAATGCTTTATATTTAGAAAAAGTTTTAATAATATCAATTAAATTCAAATTCAAGGTCAGGCCAACCGCTATAGCCCCTAAAACAGAATAAATTTGAGCTTGACTGATAATATTAGGAAGGAATACTGGCACGATACTTCCCCTATAATTAATCTTAAAGGTTAATCCTTTTACTTTACAAGTTCCTTCTCCTAATAGTTCTTGGTCAATTTTAATTTCTGTTGCTTGAACATTAGCCTTTTCTGATAAACCGAAAGTTAATATTTGAGCTGAAGTTTTATCAGACATAGCTTCTACTCGTTTATCGTCAACATTTAAAATAGCCCAGTCTTTTTTTTCTAAATTTTTAACAAGAACTTGTTTTTCTTTTGTCACTGAATTAATATTTTTGAAAAATTCAGTATGAGTCAATCCTATCGCCGTAATCACACCTATCTTGGGAGTAGCGATATTGGTTAAATATTTAATATCTCCAGGATGATCAGCTGCCATCTCTAAAATCAAAATTTCAGGATAATTAACTCGAAATAATAGCATTTTGCTAACCCTAAATAATATCTTTAGCCACCCCTCAATGTTCCTTCCAGGAGACAAAGAATCAAAAATTGTTAATGGTAGTCCTATCTCATTGTTATAATTTTTTAAACTACAACGAACATCAAATTTATCTCTTAAAACTGTATAAATAGCTTGTTTAGTCGATGATTTACCGACACTGCCTGTAATACCAATAATCAGAGGGTTATATTTTTTAATTATTCTTTTAGCAAAATGTGCTAAAATTTTATGCAAAAATTTTACCATATATTTAAATGTTCTAATCTTCTAATACTTTGTCTGGGGGTATATTATAATATTTTAACACAAATTCGGCTAAATCGCCAAACACAGAAGCAGCTGTAGCCGACGCAAAACGTTCTTCTTTAGGATTGTCTATTTTAACTAAAGCTACAAATTTAGGATCTGTAGCTGGCGCAAAACCCACGAAAGAATGAATGACCTTGTCTGAATATCCTCCTTCTGATTGTGCAATCTGAGCCGTGCCTGTCTTGCCAGCTACTAAATATCCCGAAACTTTAGCCCGACTGCCATAGCCGTTTTCCACAACCGAAACCATCATAGCCGAAAGCATAGCTGCTGCTGAAGGAGAAATAACACTCCGAATTGCCTTTGGTTCTCTTTTTATTGTTTTCTCTCCATCTATAATTTGATCAACAACGAAAGGTTTCATTAATTGACCAGAATTAGCAATAGCGCCTACAGCCGTAACCATCTGCAAAGGAGTGACTGTAATCCCTTGCCCGAAAGAAGCGGTAGCCAAATATATTAATTGTTCTCTTTCTAAATTATTAATATCTCCAGACGCTTCTCCGCTTAATTCAATATCAGTTAAACCGCCAAAACCAAATTTTTTTAAATAATTTCTAAACGATTCTCTCCCCAATAAATCAGCCACATAAACCACGCCAACATTAATTGATTTTTCTAAAATTTCCGTTACAGTAACTGTTCCGAAATTTTCGTCATCAACGTTATGGATAGTCTCTCCATCAATTTCGACAAATCCTGTGTCTATAAAAAGACTAGTAGGTTTAACCGTATTTGAATCTAAGGCCCCAGCAATAGTAATTATTTTAAATATAGAACCTGGCTCAAAAGAATCAGAAATAGCTGAATTTTTAAATAAAGATAAATCTTCTACTTCATAATATTTATTAGGATCAAAATATGGATAATTAACTAAAGCTAAAATGGCTCCAGTTTTCGGAGATAATAAAATAATTGACCCAGAATCAGCTTTATAATCTTTTATTGCTTTCTCTAACAAATTATAAGCGAAAAACTGCAAAGAACGATCAACGGTTAAAACTATATCTACCCCGGACTTGGCCTTTATATCAGTGCGATAAATCGGCAAAGATGATAATTTCTTAATCTGATGACCATCAGTGCCCATTAAATCATAGTCAAAAAATTCCTCCAGACCATATTGACCTCTTTGTTTTTCGTCTATAATCCTCGTAAAACCAGTTAAATGACAAAAAAAATCTGATTCTGGATAAAAGCGCTTGGGAACAGAATCAAAAAAAACACCAGGAAGATTAAAACTTTTAATTTCCTTAAATTCTTGGCTTGTCAAATCTTTTTTTAGTAATTCGTAAAGATCGTCTTTTTTAGAAAGCCGCGATAATAAATTTTTAAAATCATTAGTTTCTGAGTCCTCTTCTATGAATTGAGATTCTCTGTCAATAACGATTCCCAAAAAAGGAGCTATCTTTTCTGCTACCTCCATAACTTTATCTTCCTCTTTAATGATTCGGGGCTCAACACTCAAGTGATATTGATCAAGATTTAAGGTTAGTGGGAAAAGGGTTTCTTTTTCTTTAACAAATATTCTTCCCCGGGAAGTGGGTATTACTTCTTCACTAACAATTGGTAAACTAAAATTATGATTTATAACTTGTAATTGAAAAAGGCGCGCTAAAATCAAAGCGCCCCAAATAAAAATTATAAAAATAATAAGCTTAAATCGTCCACCCATATTTAAGTAAAAATTACTGAGAAAGTCGAGCTAAAGTATCAATATTAGGCTTCAAATAATCAATATGAGCTACTTCAATCATGCTAAGCTCCTGTGATATTTCCTGTAAGTTCCCCATAGATTTAATGGTGGCTTCCTCTTTTAATAAGCGGTCGTTTTCTGTTTGTAGAATCTTAAAATCCTGTTTCAACTCGTTAATTTTTATACTATTATAAACTCCCGCATTAATCTGCACCAAAGAAGCAACGACGGATAACAAAAGAAACCCTAGTAAAAAACAATTTAAAAAAGAATAATTAAGGTATGACTTTTTAGGTTTTATCTTAAACAATACCATAAGACTATATTTAAAAATTTTTAAATAAGGTTATATTTTTTCTGCAACCCTTAGTTTTGCGCTTCGTGATCGCGAATTTTTTTTAATCTCCTCACTACTAGGAGTTATTGGCTTTTTGGTTAAAATCTTAAAAGTACTTTCTCCTCTAAAAAATCTCTTAACTATTCCGTCTTCTAAAGAATGATAGCTAAGAATAGCTATCCGTCCTGACGGCGGTAAAATATCAACACTGGAAATTAGAGCTTGTCGTAAATTCTCTAGTTCTAGATTTACTGTAATACGTAAAGATTGAAAAATGCGAGCTAAAATTTTAATATGAAAACGAAAGCCAAGTACACCCTTAATTAATTCAGAAAGTTGAACAGTAGTTTGTATTTTTTTTCTTTTTCTAACCCTAACTATTTCTTGAGCGATTTTATTAGAATATTTTTCTTCTCCATATCTCCAAAAAATTTCTTTTAAGGTCCTTTCTGAATATTGATTAATAATCCCTTGAGCAGTTAAATTATTTGACTCTGGGTCAAATCTCATATCTAAAACTTCGTCTCTCATAAAACTGAAACCCCTACCGCTATTTTCTATTAAGTCTGAAGACAACCCTAAGTCTAATAAAATGCCATTAACTGGAGAAAAACTATTTCTCTCTACTATTTCTTGTAAATTTGCAAAATTATCATTTACTAAGATGACTCTTTCTTTGAGGTTTAGAGACCTTCTCTGCTCATCAATCTTTTTTATAGCTTCAGACGATAAATCTATCCCTAAGATTTTACCATTAGGCTCAGTGTAAGATAAAATTTTAAAACTATGCCCTCCTCCCCCAATAGTACAATCAATAAAATTTTGCCCGTCTTTTGGCTGTAAGTATTCTAATACTTCTTTTAGTAGTACTGGAATGTGCATAATTAAATTGATTTAATTTTATCTTGACACCAGGTTAAACACCTAATTCAGCTAAACTTTCGGCAATATCTTCGCTATTAGATTCTGATTTATCCTTATAATCTTCCCATTTCTTTTCGTCCCAAATTTCTAATCTATTATAAAGACCGGCTATAACAGCTTTCTTATTAATATCGGCGTAACGACGCAAATAATCCGGAATAATAACTCTACCCTGTTTATCTAAACGAATATCCATTGCTCCCGCTAACATTAATCGCGCGAAAGCTCTTGTTTTGGATTTACTAATAGGCATGTCAGCTAATTTAATAGCTAATTTTTCCCATTCTTTTTTAGTATATAAAAAAAGACAACTGTCTATTCCTCTAGTGACAACTGCACCTTTTGATAAATCTAATCTAAATTTTGTTGGAACTGCCAACCTATTCTTTTCATCTATTGAATGATGATATTCTCCAATAAACATAATAATTCGTTAAAATTAGGCTATTTTGTTTATCCACAGTTTCTCTGGGTTATCCCCACTTTTATCCACAGGCTTCCACAACATTTGTATTATAAACCATTTACCCCCACTAAGCAACTATCAACTGTGGACAACTAAAAAACTCATATCTCTATATAGATATGAGTGAAATAATGAAATTAACCTTTAAATACTAAAAACTTTACTATTTTATAAATCTTTCAAATGATCTGTCGTATATTTTTCAACTTTAGACGAAAAGAAAATATGCTGGCAACTCTTTTTTTGTTAGATGACATTTAATAACATTCGCAATAAATTTCTTTCCTCGGGTAATTAAAATATGTGCAAGAATAATTTATTAAATTTTGTGATTTTTGGCATTCCATAAAACGATACATTCTTGAGCTATAGCCAACTCTTCATTAGCCTCAACTTTTAAAATTTTGACATCCTTTAAAATCAACAAATCTTTCTTAATTCTCTTGATAGTGTATGGATCACCAAATCCAATTGCTCCAGAAAAAACCAAAGCATCTATTTTTCCTAAAACAGCGAGGTAAGAACCAATATATTTTTGTATACGATAAATAAAAATATCAAAAGCTAATTGAGCTTTTTTGTTTTTCTTTTTAACGGCTTGTAGTAAATCTTTAAAATTATCTTGTCCAAAAATTCCTTTAATACCTGAATTAAAATTTAAAATCCTAAAGATCTCTTTCGCTGAAATACCCAGACTTTGATTAAGATAAACAAGAATACCTGGGTCTATGTCCCCAGAACGAGACATCATAGTTAAACCCTCTAGAGGGGTAAAGCCCATACTAGTGTCAATTGCTCTACCCTTTTTGATCGCTGCCATACTACAACCTCCCCCTAAATGACAAGTAATTAAATTAATAGCTTCCATTTTCTTGTTCATTCTTAAAGCTACTTTCTCGGCCATATACTTATGTGAAATACCATGAAAACCAAACCTTTGAAGGCCGTGCTTCTTGTAATATTTCAACGGAATAGCATAAATCTTAGCTTTCTCTGGTAGGGTAACAAAAAAACTTGTATCAAAAACTCCTAAATGGGGAACATTTGGTAATAATTTCTGAGCTAATTTCAAAACCTTCAATTGAACTGGATTATGTAAGGGTGCCAAATCATTAAACTGAGATATTTTTTTTATTTGAGAAGAACCCATTACGGTAGGGGTATTAAAAAACCCTCCTCCATGAACAATTCGATGACCAACAATTTTGATATCACTTGATCCTTTTTGATCTCTGATAATACTTGTTAAAAGCTGAGAATAATCCTTAGCTTTTAAATTTTGAAAATTACCCTCTTTTAATACGCGAGAGACATCTGTTGAGAACAGTTTATATTTTAAAGAAGTGCTTCCGCTATTAAAAACCAAAATAGACATAGTTAATAAATCAACTGATAAACAATGCCAAAAACAAAAATTGCACAAATAAGATAAGCAATCGGCTTAGCTAAGTTGAAACTGAATTCTGGTTCTCGATCTCCAGTTTTTCGAGCACGATAATAACTAGCGATTAAGGCTACCCCCTGGATACCAGAAAGGATACCCCCAGCAAAGCTAATAACAATTATAAAACTTCTCAATCCCAAAAGAAAAACAATTAAAGGAATAAAGACAGTTAAAGCCCATGCTGGAAATTTTTTAATTTTATAATCACGTCTGAATAATTCTCTCAAAACATGAGCTAAAGCTAAGAATGAAGTTGTCATCGCCAAAATACCAAAAATTCCACCGATCAATAAAACCCCATGATTAGTTGTTTTAGCTAATCCCGTAATTGCCATCTCAGAAGTAGAATCACCACTAACGCCAATAACCGTCAAACTAAAAATTATATATATCAACACAGGAATAGACAAACCTAAGATTATGGATTTCCTTAATAATTTAACATTATTACTCAACATTCTCCTCATGGTCGGGATAGCCGTAGCTCCTCCTAAAGAAAATAAAACTGCTCCATAGGGAAAGAAAAGATTTTCTGGATGAAAACTGTTCAAATTATTCACATCAATATATGAATAGCTCATCCCAAAAACTATCAAGACAATAGCAATCAAACCAATTGCCATAAAAAGTTCTACCTTACTAATTATACCAATGCCTTTAAAGACTAGAATGCTAGCTAAAATCCAAAAACATAATGACCAAAATATTTTACTACCCCCTAAAATAGGAGTAAGGATAGCTGAAAGAAATTCTCCTACCCCAATGGTGTAGGCAACCAGAGCACTAAAAGTTCCAAGAATCAAAGATAAAGTAATCAAAACCTGCCATTTTTTACCCAAATAACGACGAATATAACCCGACATTTCCATGTCCTCCTTGGTACGTAAAATCGTTTCAGCATAACAAAATTTAGCAATCAAAAACACAACTACAAAAAAAAGAAGATAAAAAATTCCAGGAATGAAACCAACCTGAGCAAAAACATATGGTAAACCAAAAATTCCCGCCCCAACAATTGTTCCGACAAGAATTGATGTTGCCTGAATAAAATTTTTTTGAGTAGTCATAAAATTAATCAATCAATTTAGGTTTATCGAGAGACAAAGATTCAACTCCCGCCTTATCCCCTGTTATTTTTAAAACATCTTTATCCATTTTCTGAAATTCTTTATATGTTGTATTGTAAGCATTGACTGTTGTGCTTAAATTTTGTCCTAATTTCTGCAAAAAGACATCATAAGAACTAATATGTTGCATAAGCTTCTCTACATTTTTCTTAATATCCTTGGCAGAATTCTCTATTTGTAGAGAACGCAAGCCTTGTAATACCGTTTGTAAGTAAGCCAAAAATGTTGTCGGTGAAACAATAATCACATGTCTTTCTCTGAAAGCATATTCCACTAAACTTGAAGATTCACTTTTAATAGCCCCTACTTGCCCAACCAACAAATCATAATAAATAGCTTCAGAAGGAATGAACATAAAAGCGAAATCAAAGGTATTTCTCGAAGAATTAACATATTTAGAAGTCTCGTCGATACGATTCTTCAAATCCTGCATAAATAATTTTTCTAACTGTTTATATTTATCTTTATTCTTCTCTTTAATTAAACGATTATAGTTTTCTAAAGAAAATTTAGCATCAATGGGGATAATCTTTTCCTGAATAAAAATTACAGCATCAACGATTAAATCCTTTCCTGTTTTCTCGTCTTTCCCTAAATTATGTTGCATTTTATAAATATTGGGTGGCAAAACATTATTCAAAACCATTTCCAAACAATACTCTCCTAAAATTCCTCGGTGTTTTGGATTCTTCAGAATGTTTTGAAGATCTTGTAATTGTCCTCCGAAATCAACTATTTTTTGATTTGTTTTATCTAATTCTCCTAATTTTTTCATAACATCTTGAATAATTTTGATATTCTGACCTGATTGAGATTGAATACTACCACGAATCTCCCCGATCTGATCTTGCAACATTAGAACACCTTGGCTTTTTATGACATCTCTCTCAAATCTTTCGAAACGTTTATTAAAATAAAAAAAAGAAAGGACTCCTCCAGAAATAATGACAACAATTAAAATAATCAATGAAATAATCATAAAAAATATATAATATCTTCTTAATTTTATTCTATCACTTTTTAGTCCCAAAAGCAAATTCTTCTAGTAATATTAAAAAACAGGTCAACAGAAATATATATAAAACAATTCTTATGTCAAACCAAAGAGAAACAAAGCCTGGCTGGAAATCTTCTATCGCACACAATACAAAAAAACAAACACCACTAACAATTAACAAATCTTTTATTGGTCTATAAAACTTCATTCTTTTTTAATTTTTCTTATTAAATAATTTTTAAAATCTGGCCATATACTTCCTAAATCAACAGGTAATCGATATAGCCATATTTTAATTTTGCTCACCCTAATCTCGTGCCTATCATTGGTCAGCCCAGGAGCAGAAATCATAAATTCCAAGGCATGATCATTCATATAATTAGGCCCTGCAGAAAATTCAACTGTACTTTTCTGCCATTCTTTATTAATTTCGTCCCCCAATGGTTTTAATTGAAAATTCCAGTCCAATGGATTAATCCTTTTTTGCATCAAAGCTAATTGTAGAACAGAATGCTCGGGATTTTGATAAATAATTTCAACCTTAGCCCTATTAAATGTACGAGGAACTTTTAATTTAAAATAAGCTGGCTCAATAAAAATTCTTTGGAAACATTTCGTATCCTCCCCTTTCTCAATTAATCCAACTCTATTTTCAGGATAAAAATCAGATACTAATCGAGACGAAAAACAAAAATCTCTTTCCACTACTAATTCTCCATTCATTACTAAATTTTTGGACAAAAGCCATAAACCTAATAATAAAACAACTAATAATAAAAATATTCTATATATTTTTAAAATATGTTTCATAATTAAATTACTTTATTTTATATATGATCTTTTTATTTAATTTCAAGGTTCTGTAAACAGTGCGAGCAGGATGTTATATTTCAAATTTATCATAACTTTGAAATTGTGGACGATATAGCCAAATCATTACTTTGCCAATATTTTTATGCTCACCCAATACTTTGTCTAATGATTCAATGATCTCCGTTCTTTTGTCGAAAAATATCCAACGATTCTCTGTCATAAAATAACATTCTTTTGCGTCAGTTATCTCTATTGCTTTATTAAGATAACGAACTGACGGAGAATTATTCATGTTGGCGAATAATTGTACCCTCTCTGGTTGACTATATTCTACATAATAAGGGAAACCACCGGCAATAATTTGACGCCCAGATACTCCTTCTAATGCTAACAAGGGCCATGTATTAGCCAAAACACATGGTGATGAGAGAAAAGACTCATTATTTTCTTGATATTCTTTCCAAATATATTTAGCAGCATTTAATTCATCTGCTGTGACAACTTGGAATTTAGGACCAGAAGCATAGGTAGTAATAAACGTGACACATAAGAAGATAATCATTATCCCAATAATTATCTTACTACTATGAGACGACAAAAAAGTTAAACCTAATGCCAAGAAAAAAAGCATTAGAAAAGATATTAGAAAAACTAAACGTTTACTAAAAATATGATTACCGCCCATAAAAGAAGAAGCTATCATTTGATTAATTAAAAATATAATTAAAGAAAGAAATAACCAAAAAACCAACATCTTGTTCTTTGTTTTACAATATTTAAAAAATCCTAAGATAATTATTAAAAAAATAATAGGAGTTAAAAACATCCACCAAGAAATAAGCCTTAAAAAGATAGATCTAGAGAGCTCCTGGCTTGTCTGAGAATAAAGCCAACTATCTTGTTCAAATTGATAAATTCTTGGGAAAATAGCATCAGAAGAAAAAAGCAAATTAACAGGAAAAATCTTAAATGCTTTTGAAATGTTAGAAAAAGAAAAAATAGGTTTCCGAAAATAAGAGTACTGATTGTGAGTGTCTAATATTGGAATTAAGATTGAAGAAAAAAGGATGAAAATAACTAAAATTAAAATCCATTTTTTAGTATTGTTTTTTTGTTTTTTAGAAAAGACTTTTTCTAATATTAATGCTAAGAAGAACATTATAAGAAAAGCTATCAAATAAAGAATATAACTAAAATACAAAAATGGAATTAGAAAAAGTAGAGATATGAAAAAATGACGAGCAGAAACCAAGCCCTTTAGATATCGTGTTAACAAAATTAAACAAAAAAGAAACGGCAAAAATGCAAAAGATAAGGGCGTGGTGATACTACCATAAGCTTGGAAGGGATAAAATAAAAAGGGTAAAAAAATAATCAAATATAAGAATGTTTTTTCCCGAGAAAAAAGGCTTGCCAATTTTAAAATCAAAAACGGCAAAAATAAAGAAAATAATAAAGCCCCTAAGAATAAATCAACCCAGAAGACATCCAATCCTGTCAACCACGATAAACTTATTGTTAGTCCCCACATATTAGCATAAGATGTCTTGTTACCCGCCACTAATACTTCTGGCACCCTTAAGATGCCAAAATCTTTGTAAGATATATTATCTCCAAACAAAACTGGTTTATAAACCTCTCCCTCCATTAGACTTCTTTCAGCCCCTATGTGTCGCCACTTATCTCCCCCAAAACCAGCTTCGTATGGAACCAATAAATAAGCATGCAATAAAAGAGAGCAAAAAATTATAACCAACAAAAAAGCTTTTAATCTGCATTTTAAAAAAATCAAATAAATAATAGCAAAAGACATCGCCAACCAACCATATAGATAAAGAGGGTGGATGACAGCCCATGGAGAACGAATATATTCCCCTGTACGAGATCGAAATAATAGAAAAAATAAAAAAATAAAAATAATAATACCCAAAAAGTAAAACCATTTTGGAATTTTAAAAGAGAATTTATTTGGAATAATTTTCGATTCTAATGTCTTGTTATGTTTTTCTTTTGTGTTATTCAATCTTTTTGATTCAAAAGAAATCGCTATTGTTAAGAACAAAAGAATAATAAATAAATAAATAGGAATTATTTTATATAAAACAATGGGGATTGACGTCAAAAAAGCTATTAGAAATAACAAACAGAAAAAACCTAAAGGGAAATGAAATTCTCTTTCAAAGCCATTCTTTTTTAATATCAATCCAAGCCAATAAGAATTTAAAAAACAATAAAAAATAAAACATATAACATATAAAAAAATATTTTGTTTTAATTGAAAATTCAAATACCAAACAAGAATTGATAAACAGCTTAACCAAGTAAAAAAGAAATATTTATTATTTTTTATTTTAGAAATCAATTGTATCATAATATACTTTTTCTAATTCTTTTACTATCTGTGGCCAATTATATTTTTTCTGGACTAATTCCAAGCTTTTCAACCCAAAAATTATACTTAACTCTTTGTCTCTCATTAGGCCATTAATTTTTTGGGCTAAATCCTTAATATTATTAGTTTTGGCTATTAATCCATTCCCCTCCACCAAAGAATTCGGTCCTGGCAAATCAGAGACTATGATCGGTTTAGCACAAGCCATTGCTTCTAAAGAAACTAAGCCAAAAGCCTCTGACCTACTATTAGATGGTAAAACAAAAACATCACACAAATTGTAATGTTTTGGCAATTCTTCGTTACTAATCCTCCCGGCAAATACAACTTTATTAGATATATTAAGATTATCAGCTAATTCTTCATATCCTTTTTTCAAATCCCCGTCACCTACAATGATTAGTTTCAAGGGCAAAGAGTCTAAGTCTTTATCTGCAATTGCCTTCAAAAGGACTTCAATTCCTTTAAAATAATGAGCGCGATCAAGTCCCCCAACAAAAAGTATAATCTTTTCGTCATTCTTTATAGCATATTTCAATAATAAATTCTTGTTTTTTTCTTCTGGAAAAAATCTTTTTTGTTCAACGCCAAAAGGGCTAATTATAAATTTATTTTTAAATTGTTGATAATATTGCTTAATCTTTGAAGCCATCAAATAAGAAGAAGAAGAAATTAAAATCTTCTTCCCAACATTAACTAACCTTTTGTTAAATAAAAAGTTATATATACGAAAAACAAAACCTCTAATTTTAGTATCAATTAGGTCCATATGATACTGAATAATCAATTTGGGAAAAATAGACTTATACAACAATATTAATCCCCCTACACCAACAAAGGGCCAATGCAAATGTACAATATCAAAATTTTTCAATTTATTCGGTAATGTCGGTAGAAAAGCAGCATTACCAAATTTAAAAAATGGCTTTAAACGATAAACCCTAAAACCATGCATATCTTCAATAAGGGGTATATTTTTGTCATACAAAGGAGTAAATATAGCGACTTCATGACCTAATCTAGCTAATTCTCTGGATTGTTCAAAGCAAACATTTCCCATCCCGCCCTTATAAGGAGGAAAAGCACAAATAATGTGAGCAATCTTTAATTTATTTTTTGGCCCATC
>Ga0075122_10000734_pt1 | contig 24866 bp, 22 predicted proteins | sample AntAceMetag02UKB_FD_69790 | JGI IMG/M metagenome (GOLD analysis project Ga0075122, IMG submission 69790) | Saline lake microbial communities from Ace Lake, Antarctica - Antarctic Ace Lake Metagenome 02UKB | ecosystem: Environmental > Aquatic > Non-marine Saline and Alkaline > Saline | place...
TAACCCAGCATATTCCGAAAAAATCGTTTCAGACTACTCGTTACTATGGCTACTATTCGAACAAGCTAAGAGGGCTCAGAGCTAAAACTGACACACTTTCCTGCACAGAGAGCGATACGCAAATAATACCCGATGAAGTTAACGTCATTGATGTTTCGAAGGTTCAACCCAAAAATGTTCCCTCCCTCAACTGGAGGGAATGTATCGCACTAAAGCGCTTGGAAAATTATGGAAAGACGATCCCTTGATTTGCCCGGAATGCCAGTCTGAAATGAAAATCATCTCGTTCATCGAAAATCCAAAAATTATAAAGAAGATCCTAAAATATCTGAATTTATGGGAAGAGGAGTCTGCTCGCGATCCACCTCGTCCACCTGAAATACCGGATGAGATCGTCTATGTTCCCATTGAGGATATGGCATGGGATCAGCACAAAAATCCGGGTTTTGCAGATTAACGGTTCCGAGACTTTTTAAAAACAGAAGTTTCGAAGAAGGAATCCTTCTATTCTGAATTCCGTGAAAAGGCTAAAAATCGCGACGTACTCAACATTCTACCCGACATTTGATCTTTTTTTCCCACCGGTCTCCTTTTTCATTCCATTTTTCCACTCCGAAGCGACAATCATGACTGGAAACCGGAGAAAACTGGAAAACAGCTCTGACTTTAAAAAACCAAATTCTTATCATTCAACCGGTTATTAACAACGATTCCACCCCGTGGCGAAACCATCAGACCGGCATCCCTGGCCAATCCATCACGGGGGCGAACGCCCGCTGAAATCAAAACCAGTTGGGCGTCCAGAACCCGCTTATTGGTCACCACCCGACAAACGATACCATTCTCATCAGCTTCAAGAGCCGTCACCGCTTCAGAGGTGTATACATCGATATTATTTTGCTTCAGATGATGAGAGAGCATCTGCTCAATGGGCTTTTCAATAGAATTCGGCAGCAGCTGGGGCATGAATTCGATAATGGAGGTTTCAAGCCCCCACATGTCCTCCAGGCCTTCCGCCATCTCGATACCGATCACACCACCACCGATAATAACGGCTTTTTCGGCATCACTCTCTTTGAGGTACTTCTGCAAGGCAATCGCACTCTCCAGGTTGCCCAGCGTGTACACTCCCTTGAGATCCGCCCCTTCAATGGGTGGAATAGTCGGCTGGCTACCCATGGCCAAAACCAATTTGTCGTAGGGAATAGACTCATCGGTATTCTGGAGCAGGTTTTTCAGGTGCAGGGTTTTGGATTGTCGGTCAATACTGACAGCCCGCATATTGGTTTTCACCTCAACACCCTCGGCCTCAGCAAAGAAGGCTTCATCCCGCACGACATCAAAACTGGTTGATCGAAGCGCATCGGCATCTGCCACATCTCCACTGATGAAATAGGGAATTCCGCACCCACCATACGAGATCAGGTAGTCCTGATCGATGATGGTGACATGGGTATCGGGCTTGAGCCGCTTCAGATGACATGCGGTTTTCGGTCCGGCGGCAACACCTCCAACAATCACAACTTTTTCCATGGCTCTCTCATAAGGAGGTTGGATTGTTCCAAACAAAAAAATACGGCTTATTCTTGACGATAAGCGCTGATGATACCGTCAAGCCGGCCCTCGACATAGCTTACGATTGACTCTGTTTCAGCGTTCGTGAGAGTTTTTACACTTTCGGCCAATTTCATTACCTGATCTTCTTCGATTCCGGTTGTCTTGTTGATATAAAAGGAATCTATTTCACCATCTTCCGGCACCAGGCCACATCCGCTGAAAACCCCCAGGAGTTCATCTTCCAGGTATATGGGAACCACCAGTTTGATTAACCCGGCGTCACACTCTTCCACAATGCTTTTTCGGCTTTTTTTCGCCATGGCGGCAATATTCGAATGGGCCACCGCACAGATAAATGTCTGTCCATTCTCGTTACCCTTGATGGCCGGACACAGGTCATTGGCCCAGTTTCGGTTCACAGCAATCCTGGATCCTTCAGTGTTGAAAACACAAGCATTCAATCCTGTTTTTGCGTATACGTCATCCTCAAGTTCCATCCACTTTTCAAGCGGGGTAATGTCTACAAGTTCCATTTTATCTCCTTGGGTTTAACCGTCAATGAGCCGGCGGTAGTTGTTAATGCAGCTCTCAACGTCTAAAAAGAATCCGTCTTTTTTTTCCGTGGCATACCCCGAGATCCTAGCACTCGACACCGCTTATTACAACTAATCAGACTTTGGTATATAGAGCGCAATCAATAGTTATCTTCTCCGCTTCGGCTTGCGCTGACTTTTCTTTTTATTCTCCCGGCGGTTGTATAATGACAGAAATTCGTCCTGAAATGCCGCGAACCGTCCCTATTCAATAGCTTCCCGGATACGTCGCATCAGGTCCAGGTAGAAGTGGACGTTATGGATGGACGACAGGATCGACCCGAGAATCTCGTTTCCGGCAAACAGGTGATTGAGATACGCTCTGCTGAAGTTTCGGCAGGTATAACAACTGCAGTTGACATCCACGGGAAACTTGTCGCTTCGAAATTCCCGATTGGAGACCCGTAATTTTCCAACATTGGTAAAGAGGGTGGCAGAGCGGGCATACTTGGTGGGAATGATACAGTCCATCATATCGATTCCCCGTTCCACCGCCGTGAAGATATCCTCCGGTAGCCCGATTCCCATTACATAACGGGGCTTGTCATCCGGCAACCAGGGCGTTGTAAAGTCGAGCACCCGTTTCATATTGTCGATACCTTCACCAACCAAAAGCCCCCCAAGGGCGTATCCTGGAAAATCGATATCACCCAGTGCTTTAACACTTTCCTTGCGCAAATCTTCAAACAGTGCCCCTTGACTGATCCCGAACAGGCCCTGATTGCAAATCCGCTGATTCTCTCCTGCGTGGCGGGGATCATCTATTCCAGGAGCATTGGGTATTTTCCTGTTTTTGCGTCCAATACCTTTGCGCTGATGAGTTCAGTGGCCCTGCCACTCGCATTGATTTCCATCGGGGGAGAGCTGACCTTTTCCATATCTTCAAGTCCCCATTTCTCAACCATTGTCCGCAGGGCGCGTCCTTTTGTGGCGCCGACATCGTGGATAGAGAGCCAATGCCATCCAGGGGAGTAGCGGTTCTCGTATAACTTCATCATCAAGCTGCTGCCGTGTTGCTGATCGATCTCCTGCCTGAGTTTAACCAGGGGGGCCTCCTTCCCCATCACAATCATGCAGATGACGCTGTCCGAGAGGGAGTCTGAGATTACGACCAGGTAACGCAGTCGGATATCCGGGTCGCTAACAAAAGGGGGTCTGGAAAAGCGGCGGAAAAAGCGGTCTTCCCCCCGATATCGCCGGCAGAGAATATCAACCCCCTTGTAGAGGATGACAATCCCGAGAGTGATGATAATAAACAGGTTGAGACGCTCGGAAAACGCCATGATCTCGTCCCCCGCTGCAAACACCAGTACGGCGCCCAGGACCCCCAACATCACGAGCATCGGTTCCAACTTGATCTCATCGAAGTAGGGAATGATGGTGATGGATCGGTCTTCATTCACCGCGAATTTGCACAGGCACTGCGCGCAGCGATAGGAACCGGGTTTTGGCTGCGGATACTCCTTTTCGCAGTCGGGGCATTTGATACTGTTTTCCATGGTTAAATTCCTGTCATCTAAACATAAGGGATGTCTTGCCGAGTGATCAAACTCTTTTCTTTCAGGAATCCGATACCGCCTATTTATCATTCCCCAGCTTCATCCCTTCCTTCCTGTTCTCAGTTAAACGCTGTAAATTTTTAATATGCAGTGTTCTCGCAGCTCTGCCTAGATCTGAGAATATATGGCGGGGACAGGCTCGTTCCAGTGGGTCAAAAAGCCCTTGACAAGATTGGGGTTAGAGCCGTTCACTGAAACAAAGAGTTGAGCGGTTTGAATTCCATGTTCTATATATGATGAAAGAGGAGGACAAGATGTCTGAAAATGAAATCCTGGGACAAAAGGATGGGCCCATTTTCACTGTCACACTGAATCGGCCGAAAAAACGAAATGCCCTGTCCTTTGAGATGCTGGAAGAACTTTGCGGGATGGTGGATGAACTGACCTACGATCCGGAAGTGCGGATCATCATCAAGGGGGAAGGCAAGGTGTTTTCCGCCGGGGTTGATTTCAACTCCCTGAGCGCCCTGGTCGGGCGATTCATGGGGGAAAGTGCCAGTGGCGGCATGTCGATCCGGACTGATATCAGCAAATACCAGTACCTGCTTACACGTATGGAAGCCATTGAAATACCGATCATCTGCGCCATGCACGGGGCCGTGTTCGGGATGGCCTGGGGACTGGTCAACCACATCTACCCGGCGGATGATCTTTACCAGGAAGCGGATATTATGGCCGCAGATATTATCAAAAATGCGCCCATCGCCGTGGGAGCCCTGAAACGGATTACCAGGAAGGGGCAGGGCATGGATCTCAATACCCTGCTGGATATGGAAGCGAACCTCCAGAGCATCCTGCTGCGCTCCGAAGATTTCCAGGAGGGAATCACGGCCAAGATGGAGCAGCGCCCGCCCAACTGGAAACGGAAATAGACAGTCGTCAAGATCTGCCAATCAAAAAGGCTGTAGATGCTCTGCTCTGCGGCCCTTAGCTACCTGTTTCTTGAGTGATCTTCAGAAATATCTGTATCCTGTCTAGGGGATGCGGATATGGTTTCGAGCATTTTTCTCTCCGTTAGCCAGAATATCTGCGATAATGGCATTGACCTCCCGGTGTTATTCTCCCCCTTCTTCTCTGAGTGCTACTTACCCGGAAATCAGTAATAATGATCTTTTTTGATTCAAATCATATTTTTGTTGACACATTTAGATGCGTTATAATAAACGGTAATTGTGTTAGTAACCGATTTTGGGACACATGTTTTATTTTTAAACACTTACAGTACATTTGATTTATTTTTCCCCTTAAATTGGGAGTGACAGGTCATTGAACTTGGCACTTATTCGCAGGTAAAAACAGCTTTAATCTTGAAGGAACCATTTGGAATTATTACAGGTTTTGATTACCGGTCTGGGGCAGGGGTGCCTCTATGGGTTGATTGCTCTTGGGTTCGTGTTGATTTATAAAGCGACAGAGATTGTCAACTTCGCCCAGGGGGATCTGTTGATGATGGGGGCGTTTTTCGCGGTCACCTTCATTGGCATATTAGGGTTGCCCTACTGGTTAGGGTTCATACTGACAGTTCTCTCCATGGCGGTATTCGGCTACCTGCTGGATAAGCTTGTTATTCGCTCCATGATTGGCGAATCCCAGTTCTCCGTTATCATTCTTACCATCAGCATCGGTTATATATTCCGCTCAGTCGCAGGTGCTATCTGGGGAAACGATATCCTTTCCCTGGAGACACCTTATTCAGGTGAGATGGCCAATATTGGTGGCTTGATTATCAGCCAGGAGTACCTGGTTGTGATTGCCGGCACGGTCATCCTTTCCCTGGCACTTTTCCTCTTCTTCCGGTTTTCCAGCTTGGGAGTGGCCATGCAGGCCTCTTCCCAGAATCAGTTGGCAGCTTATTACATGGGGATACCCGTCAAGCGGGTCTTCTCGTTGATCTGGGCTATTAGCGCGGTGGTAGCAGCCGTAGCCGGAACCTTGATGGCACCCATATCGCTGGTAGGTCCCCAGATGGGGTTTATCGGCATCAAGGCTTTTGCAGCCGCAGTCATCGGTGGTTTTGGAAGTCTTCCGGGGGCGTTGATCGGGGGATTGATCATTGGTGGCTCTGAGCAGTTGGCAGGTTCATACCTGCCCACGGGCCTGCAAGAGATCACAGCATACCTGATCATGTTCCTGGTGCTGACCATTCGCCCACAGGGTCTTTTCGCCCAGATTCAACAGAAAAAGGTCTGATTGAACGACCGGATATTTGCCGGTGCGATCCCGGCTGTGAAGACTATCGGGTATCGTGATCTCACCATACAATTGTAACTGAAAACAGCGAGCGTCAATCATGCGAATCATCTTCAAGACAACTTATGTCCAGGACATCAAGCTGATGAAACATCGCGGCTATGTCTTCTGGTATTCCATATTGATGGCAGCAGTTTTGATTGCACCGGCTGTCCTGGATGAATTCTATATCGGTGAGATGGCCTTTATATTTATCTACGCCATTGCCGGTCTGGGCCTGATGATTCCGGTGGGGTTTACCGGATTGGCCTCATTGGGACATGCCGCATTTTTGGCTATCGGCGCCTATGTCAACGCCTATTTCCTGCAGGAGGGGTATCCCTTTCTGGTATCACTGCTGCTGGCGGGAATCATCAGCGCTATGATCGGGGGTCTGATTGCAGTGCCGTTGAAACGGATGACCGGGATCTATTTTGCCATTGCCACCCTGGCCTTTGCCATCATTGTGGAGGAAATCATTGTCCACTGGAAATCGGTAACCGGTGGCCTGGGAGGCATGTCGGTGGACTATCCCGTGATTTTCGGGTTTGAGCTGGGTGAGATTTGGCAATTCTACTTTTTATGCCTGGCTGTATTGCTGATAGTACTTTACGGCACATTGAATCTGATCCGCTCTCCAACCGGCCGGGCATTCATTGCGATACGGGATTCGGAGATCTCGGCTGAAAGCATGGGGATTAACCTGTCGATATATAAAATAAAATCTTTTGCCATCAGCGGTCTGTTCACGGGTCTGGCAGGGGCTTTGTTCGCGCATCGCCTGGCCTTTCTGGTACCAGATGCCTTTAATTTTCTACTTTCCATACAATTGCTGATGATGGTGGTTGTCGGGGGACTGGGGACGATTCATGGCGCCATCTTCGGGGCCATCTTTGTGGGGCTGCTGCCACAGGTCATCGCCATCGCCAAGGATTTCCTGCCGCACGCCATAGGCGAATTTCCTGGCCTTGAACCGGGGCTCTTCGGCCTTATCCTGGTGCTGTTCATCATCTTCGAACCCATGGGACTGTACGGAAGGTGGTTGAAATTCAAGCTTTTCCTGGAAATGTTCCCCCTCTATCGCAAGGCAACGTTTAAGCGCCAGAAGACCTACCTGAAAACGGAGCGCGTGCAATGACATATTTCAAGGCAGAAAATGTTTCCATTGAATTTGGCGGCATCAAGGCTGTTAATCATGTCAGCTTTGATGTGGAAAAGGGAAGCATCTACACCATCGTGGGACCCAACGGGGCCGGGAAAACGACTATCTTCAATATCGTCAGCCGGATTTACAACCTGACCGAAGGGAAAATTACCTTTGAGGACAGGGACATCACCCACCTGCCGACACACCAGGTGGTCAAGTTGGGAATTGCACGGACCTTTCAGAATATCGAGCTGTTTGAGCATGCAACGGTATTGCATAACCTGCTCATCGGTCGCCATATCCATTGCAAATCAAGCATGTTTTCCGATCTGTTTTTCCTGCCGTCAGTCAGGAAGGCAGAGCTGGAGCATCGCCGGCGGGTCGAGGATGTGATCGACTTTCTGGACCTGCAGCACTACCGCGATCAGCTGATACAGAACCTGCCCTACGGAGTCCGCAAGATTGTGGAACTGGGACGGGCGCTCTGTACGGACCCGAAACTGCTATTGCTGGACGAACCGGCCTCCGGGCTGAATGTAGACGAAACAGAGGATATGGCCTTCTGGATCGATGACATCAAAAAACTGCTGGGAATTACCGTGATCATGGTGGAGCATAATATGTCTCTTGTCTCCCAGGTGTCTGACAGGGTCCTGGCCATTAACTACGGCGAAAAACTGGCTGAGGGAACGCCTACAGAGGTCCAGGAGAATCCGGAAGTTATCAAGGCTTACTTAGGAGAAGAAGATGTCCACTAGCATACTGACGCTGCGAAATGTTGAGACGTACTATGGCCCTATCCTGGCCATCAAGGGCATCAGCCTCGATGTACAGGAGGGAAAAATCATCACCATCCTGGGGGCGAACGGTGCCGGTAAGACGACTATCCTGAGAACGCTCTGCGGGGCCATGGATCCCCAGAAAGGGAAGGTGGAGTTTCTCGGTCAAGAGATACAGAAGCAAGATCCGGACAAGGTCGCCCGCATGGGAATTGCCCACGTTCCCGAAGGGCGGGAAGTCTTCCCACTGCTGACGGTGCAGGACAATCTGATGATGGGGGCATACGGCCGGACAGACAAGCGGAATATCAAGGACGATCTGGAGACAGTCTATGGGTATTTTCCAGTGCTTCGGGAAAGGCTCAAACAGAAATCAGGGTTTCTCTCCGGCGGACAGCAACAGATGCTGGTGTTGGGACGGGCCATAATGGCCAGGCCGAAGCTGATGCTACTGGATGAACCTTCTCTGGGGTTGTCGCCGTTGTTTGTACAGGATATCTTCGGTATCATCCGTCGCCTGAACAAAGAGCAGCAGATGACCATGCTGCTGGTGGAGCAAAACGCCAACATGGCTCTAAAAAACGGGCACTATGGCTACGTACTGGAAACCGGCCGCATCGTGATGGAGGACACCTGTGAAAACCTGATGGCATCTGATGATATCAAGGAGTTTTACATGGGGATCAAGGATGAAGGGGTGCGGGGTAAACGACGTTGGAAAAAACGAAAAACCTGGCGTTGATATTCTCCTGAAACGGATATATCCCGGATACTCAGGGCAATTTGTTATTCTTAATGGTCTCCGTGGTGAATTTATAAAGATCTAAAATTGAGATTGAATATATGACCAGACCAACATATGAACCGGTTTTGATTGAAGGGTGCGATACCATCGTCAAGCTGTGGCGTCACAGAGTCAAGCAGCTGGGCGACAAGATAGCCATGCGGGAAAAAAACTTTGGTATCTGGGAGTCCTTTACCTGGACGGAGTATGGACAGAAGGCTCGGGAAATCGGCCAGGGTCTGATCTCCCTGGGCTTGAAGCGGGGAGATGTTTGCTCCATCGTCAGCGATAACAACAAGGAATGGCTGTTTACCGATATGGGGATACAGGGCAGCGGCGGTGTGACCAGTGGGGTCTACACGACGGATTCCAGTGAACAGCTCAAGTACCTGGTGACGGACTCCAAAACCCGGCTTTTATTCGTCGAAAATGAAGAGCAGCTGGATAAATACCTGGAGGTAAGAACGGAGATGCCCTCCATCAGGAAAGTAATTGTTTTTGATTCAAAAGGGTTGCATGAATTCAAGGATGACAATGTTATCATGATAGAGGAGTTGTATGAGCTGGGACGTGCCTTTGAAAAAAAGAACCCGGGATTCTGGGATAAAGAGATCGATAAATCAAATCCGGAAAACCTGGTGGTGCTGGTTTATACTTCCGGTACAACGGGGCCGCCGAAAGGGGCGATGATCAGCAATCATAACTGCATGTACCAGATAGAAACCTTTGCACAAATCATGATCATCAATGACAGGGATGAGCAGCTCTCATTTCTGCCCCTCTGCCATATCCTGGAGCGACTGGTATCCATTCTGATTCCACTGAAGTCCTGCGGGATAGTGAACTTTGTTGAAGGACCGGATACGGTACCGGAGAATATCCGCGAGCTCTCCCCCACGATTTTCATTGCAGTGCCCCGCATCTGGGAGAAGTTCTACTCTGGAATTCAGCTCCAGGTAAAGGATGCCACCTGGATCGGGAAGCGGTTTTACAACCTGGCGGTGAATATCGGGGCCCGAGCAGCCGGCTATAAGGTGAAGCGCCAGCCCATACCTATCGGCCTTTCCATGCTTTACTGGATTGCGAAAAAAACCATCCTCAATAATATCCTGCGTATGATGGGACTTGACCGGCTGCGCTGGGCAGCAACCGGTGCAGCACCCATCTCATCAGATCTGATTCGCTGGTACCTGGCCATGGGTATTGAGATGCTTGAAGCGTATGGACAGACCGAGTGCTGTGGGATAGCTACCTTCAACCTGAGTGATAGCTCTAAACTGGGAACGATTGGCCAGGCAATCCCTGGTACTGAAATCTGTTTTTCCGACAAGGGTGAAATTCTAATCAAAAGCCCCGGTGTTTTCATCGGGTATTTTAATCAGCCTGAAAAAACTGAGGAGACAGTCGTCGCTGGCTGGCTGCACACCGGTGATGTGGGTAAACAGGATGAGGAGGGGTTTGTGACCATCACCGACCGACTTAAGGATATCATTATCACGGCAGGCGGCAAAAACATCTCTCCCAGTGAGACCGAAAACCAGCTCAAATTCTCACCCTACATCACGGATGCGGTAGTGATCGGGGATAAACGAAAATACCTGACCTGTCTGGTCATGATCGACCAGGAGAACGTGGAGAAGTATGCCCAGGATCATGACATTCCCTACACCAATTTTGCCAACCTCTGTAATGCGGAAGAGGTGGTGGAATTGATCTGGCAGGAAACTCTTGAGGTGAATAAAAAATTCGCCCGGGTGGAGCAGATCAAGAAAATCCGGCTCATTGATCAGTTGCTGACGGCTGAAGACGATGAGCTGACACCGACCATGAAATTGAAGCGAAAATTTGTGAACCAGAAATATGGGGAGTTGATTGAATCAATGTATTGATATCGCTCGTAATACCTATCCGACAGAGGATGTTACCGGGGTTGAGCGCCGGCGCTTGCAGAATCTGTTGATACCCGGGAGATGACCGGTTGACGGATTAATTGTCGTTTCCCATAACCTGAACCAGAAAAAGGAGGAGAAGATGAACGGAAAAACCCTGTTTAGGACTTTGTTAAGTGTTGCGGTACTGTTCGGTATGATCGCCGTTCTTCAGGCTGGTACCCGGGGGGTACGGAAAAATGAGATTGTTGTGGGGACGCATACCGCCCTGAGTGGTCCGGTTGCGGGCTGGGGAACGGATGCCACTCAGGGGGCCCGCTTGCGTTTTGAAGAGGTAAACGCAAACGGCGGTGTTCACGGCCGCAAGATCAAGTATGTGGTCGAGGATTCTCAGTATCGTGTGCCAATAGCAGTGCAGAAGGCTAACAAGCTGATCAACCGCGACAAGACCTTCTTCCTGATCGCCAATATCGGAACCCCGATGAACAATGCGGCTTTTAAGATGATGGAAAAGAAGAACGTTCCCAACCTGTTTCCCTATACAGCTGCCCGTTCCATGTATCAGCCCCACCATAAACTGAAATTCGCCAACCTGGCGAGCTACTATTCCAATATGCGTGCTGCGGTGAAGTTTTTTATCGAAAAAAAGGGCAAGACCCGGCCCTGTATGATGGTTGTGGATACCGACTTCGGACAGGAAACGGTGGACGCTGTCCATGACCAGCTGAAAGTCCAGGGGGTCGAGCTGATTGCAGAGACCCGTCATAAGGCCAGCGAAACCAATTTTGTTGGAGCCATTACCAAGTTGCGGAAGTCCCAGTGTGACGTGGTTTTCCTGGGAACCATTGTCCGTGATACCATCATCCCGGTGGCAACAGCCACCAAAATGGGATGGAAAGTGGACATGGTGACCCAGACCGCTGGCTGTAACAATATCGTTGCCGCCAAGGGGGGAAAGGGTGTTGAGGGTTTGTGGGCCGTGACCTCCATCCCCATGATGTCTGAAGAACAGGCCACGGGTGCGGCCAAGGTTTTTTTTGAAAAATACAAGAAGCGATTCGGTAAGGCTCCCTCCCCCGTTGCCCAGCATGGCTATTTCAGTGCTGATCTCGCCGTAACCGCCTTGCAGAACGCCGGACGGGAATTGACCGTTAACCGTTTTATTAAGGGGTTGGAAGCCATCAAAGGATACCCGCATCCCTTTGGCGGTCCAATGATCAACTTCGGTTCAAATAAACACCTGGGATCGGAGGAGTCAGTCCTGCTTCGTATCAAAGATGGCAAATGGCTGCCCCCCAGTGGACGGAAACGGGTGATGAGCTACTGAGCAACAGTTTTACTCTGATCGATCTGTCATGCATGACCGGTGGAGATACCGTGTAAAGGGAATCTCCACCGGTCATGCGGTTCTCTATCCCCGTTAATAATCATGGTGCCAGCAAAAGAAAGCAGTGGCCCTGGGCTGCCTGCCAGGCAGAAATTCAAATTGTATCCGGTGGTTCTGGAGCTCTTTTCCACCCGGGATTTTCACCAGGTCAGTGTCCGGGATATCAGCAAGATGTCCGGTATCAGCACCACAACCATCTATCGCTACTTTCCGTCAAAGGAAAAGCTGCTGTTCACTATTCTGGATGAAAAGTTGAACGAGTTGGTCGGGTTGGTCAAGGTGCACATCCAGGGGCTGGAAAGTACCCGAGAGATGTTTCGCAAGCTTTTCTGGGTGACCCTGAACCACTATGACAACACCCCTGGGATGGCAGTTGCAAATATTGTGACCGCTCCCACCCATGCCTGGATGGAGGAAGGGAGTTATCGGCGGAAAAACGCTTATGAGCTTATCGAAGGTATCATCGAGTATGGAAGAGATTGTAATGAGATAGATCCGGCCATCACAAATGAGCAGATTATCGACCTCTACTTCATGTATTGCCATCGCCAGATCCTGAGGTGGTGCTACCGGCGAAAGAACTCAAAACTGGTGGAAAGCATCGACCAGTTCTTCAACGTATTCTGGAAAACCGTGTCTACTCCGTAAGACCTTTAAACTTCTCTGATTTTCCACCTCTATCAGGTTAGGGCTTATTCTGGATCGGTGAATTTGGGTTCGCGTTTTTCCATATTGGCCATGACCGCTTCCACGTTATTAGTCCTTCCGATGAGGGAACTTTCAAGTGCGGATTCCAGCAGCAGCCCGTCTGTGTCATCACCATGCCAGGCCTCGTTCAGCAACTTTTTGGCGGCTCGGATGGCGTGGGGAGACTTACCGGCGATCTCCCGGGCCAATGTCATGGCTTCATCCATGGGATCTGAACATACCCGGGTCACCAGGTTGATGTTTCCCGCCTCTTCTCCGCTGATGATCTTGGCCGTGTAAATCAGCTCCTTGGCCTTGTCAATGGGCATCAGGTCCCGGATGGTCTGGCTGACGGACATGTCGGGGATCAACCCCCAGTACATCTCCCGGATGGAGAGCTTGGAATCGGGGGTGGCAAATCGAAAATCAGCACCCAACGCCATCTGGCATCCGCCGCCGAGACAGGCACCGTGAATAACAGCGATCACGGGCATGGGCAGTTGCTTCCAGCCATAACAGATGTACTGAGCCCAGTTGGCAATATTATTCTTGCGGCGCACCACCAGGGAGGTGCCGTCTTTAGTGGCATCTGTCAGTGACGAGGAGGCGAAGAGCGAGGTATCCAACCCGGCGCAAAATCCTTTTCCTTCTCCCGACAAAACAACTACCCTGACCTTCGATTCGTCAGCCAGCCGGTCAATCATGGCGCTGATAGCGACGAACATATCCTGGCTGAGAGCGTTGAGTTTGTCTGGCCGGTTGAGGCGGACATCGGCAATTTGATCAGTGATGGAGATGGTAACGAGTTCAGACATGATTTTTCCTTTTGGTATGGTTATTAAGTATCATCGCGGCGGCATACGAACCGCCCCGTCCAGGCGGATGGTTTCACCGTTCAGGTAAGCGTTCTCAACAATGTGACGGGCCAGCGCTGCAAACTCGGGCGCCTTACCCAGTCGTTTCGGAAAAGGAATATTGGCCGTGATGCCGTCCCGAACCTCAGCGGATGCCATTGCCATCAAAGGGGTATCAATGGCCTTTTGTACACTTTCGGTCTCGGTCACATTGGTTTCGGCGAATACCACCCGGTCCTTCAGGGCATCGACCATAAACTGTCCGTTAGCGGCATTCATATCCGCAATCACAATATTGGCCCCCTGCTCATGCAGAGCCTCGGCTGTTGCCCTGCCCAGTCCAGTCCGCTGGCACCGCCGGTGATGATAGCTGTTTTTCCGTCTATTTTCATGGCATTCTCCTCAAAATGACATCAATGATTAGTGCACCTAAATCCATTTGCGACAGGCTTGATTCGCTCTGGTTTGCTGTTCGCTTAATATAACGCCTCGATCGCAATTTGAAAAGCCGGATTTCCCATTTCTAATAAAGTAAAGATAAAGGGTAAAGGGGATAAAGGGGTCATGTCTGCTCTTGACTCATCTTTGAAGCTAGTTTGAAACAATGATCCCTTTGCCTTATTTTTTAGGATTAGTCAGGAATAGATGAGTCAAGAGCAGACCCCTTTGTTGCCTTTGTGACCCCTTTGCTTTGTTTCATTTATTAGTACCTATCCTGGATTATCTGTGCTTCAACCATTTGGTTGTATCCAGTTCCAGTAAATCCAGGATATCTTCCATTTGCTGTTTCGCTCCTATATACCCCTCTTCTATGGCGTGATTAACCTGATCGAAATCCATCATATTCAACTCTCCCAGGCGTGGTTGTATTAAAATGTCCGGCGGCTCCACGGCAAGATTGATGCGGGTAATCCGGTCCTGCATGATGTTGATGGAGGCGGATACCGTTTCCATGATATCCGGGCTCGGGGTTTCTTTTCGGAACAGTTCATTGAATTTACTTTTAAGACTGAGGCCGGCACTCTCATAATAGTCCGACCATTTTTTCCGCAACTCATTCCTGTATCCGGGCTGAATATCTGGTTTTGTGACATTAGCAGTTTTTTCCCCTTTGTTTTTAGCTCTCCCCCTGCGTGCCATGAGTGTGTTGTTAAGGTCCACCGCAATGACTACATCGGCTCCCATTGCTCTGGCGACACCCACCGGCACGGGGTCCACCAGACCGCCATCCACCAGCCAGCGCCCGTTAACGTTCGCCGGTGCAAAAAGTCCAGGTATGGACATGGTTGCCCGGAGAGCGTCCAGTAGTTTTCCCGAACTCAGCACGACTTTGTCCGCTGTTTCCATATCCGTCGCCACCATTGTCAAAGGGATATCCAATTGGGAAAAATCCTCAACACTGGTGTGCATGCAAAAGAGTTCCTTTACTTTCTTGGTACCGTCTAGAATACCGGATCGCGGGAAAACGATATCAAAATAGGAAAAAATCTTTTTACCATCCATCTGGATGACAAAATCCTTTAAACTGCTGAGGTTTCCGCTGGCGTAAATCGCACCGACATACGATCCGATACTGCATCCGGCAATATAATCAATGGAAACACCGGCTTCTTCGAGGGCTTCAATAACACCAATATGGGCCCAGCCACGGGATGATCCGCTGCCCAAGACAAGGCCGACGCGCTTTCTAGATGACATGGGAGACTCCAAAATGGGTTAAAAATTGATTCGGGCTTCACATAATTTCGATCATGGAAACGACGAAATAAAGTTTCTGACTGCTATTTGTATTAATAAACGGGTTAAATTTGATTGTCAAAACGCTGGTTCTCAAGCCGATTAACCCCGTGTAAGTTGAAAGAGTGATCGAGCCAACTACCACCGCGATTCACACGGCGGGAGCCCGAAGAGGGGCCTTTAGGGTTTCGCTGATGACTGTCTGGATAACTAGCGACCCAATCAGATACCAATTCCCAGACATTTCCCGCAATATCATAAGTACCGTTTATTTCCTGTGGTTTACTGCCGACTTGGTGGTTTTTGCGAACTGATCTATTCCAGTTAAAAAACCTTCCTGTCCGCGGTTTTGCGCATTTTCGGTAAGCGGACACTGTTACTTCATATTTATCAATATTAAACGCATCCAAGTAGACGCTGTGAACACTGGCTTCTCTCAGCAGGGCGTCATAATATAAAATTCAAAAAAAGGGTGTTGGATAATATCTACCAATGGATAGGGCTGCAGCTCAGCAAAAATCAAACTAAAGTCAAACAGAAACAACCAGGCGATTAAGAGGCTGTGGATAAATTATGTCTGAGTTGTAAAAAGTTAAATCATAGAATGGAAAAGTCACTTTCCTACTGCTCTAGAAAATGTATCTTAACATACAGTTAATTCCATTTCAATTATATCTCTGAACATTTGAATAGAAAAACTTCAGAGATTTTTCCAGTTATGAGAATTTTCAGTCCTTTCTAGAAAAGGGAGTGGATCATGATGGGAGGCTGGATGGTTTCAGGGCACATCCAGCCTGAGGGGAGGGAAATTAGATTTTCCGAAATCCCTATCTCAAAACCGGCTTAAGAAGGGTTCCCGTCCGGATTTCTCCGACCAGATCTTTTTTCCCCTTTTTACTTTCTGCTTTGCGCAGGGCAAGCGCCGCATTGTTTTCCTCGAAACAGGTGGGTGGTTCGTAGGTCCAACCGGCCGCTAAACGTTTTTCCTCTTTTTTCAATTTCGCGAGCCCAAAACGACCGATGAGTGGTGCCAGCAACCGTGTCCGCAGGCCAAAGGTCTTTATCAAATCGTTTAACAGCAAATCCATTTTTTTATAAATCTGATCATCACTGGCATACCATTTTCTCATCGCCCAAATGGCTCCGGCATAGGTGGTTTTAAGGGGTCTTATTTCCCAGGCGACACGGTCCCGAATCCGTTTTTCCGGATGATCTTTATATGTCTGCCAACCATTGAGCAAGACCCTGATCAATCGACTCAGGCTTGGTCCGTTCGCTTTAAAATCCTTGTTAAATGCGTCAAGTATGTACTGTTCCTCCTCACCGTTCACAATATGGGGGTGGTGATAATTAAAGCGGTATTGACCGTGACTGTCGGCAATGGGGAACTCTTTCTCGGAGAGGAGCTTGCCCTCCAGTTGCAGCTGTTGATGCAGAGGGGTGCCCGCAACCGAAGTATAGAGCATAAACTGGTGGAACACCGAATCATGGGATACTGCATAATCCAGCACTTGGCCAATATTATCCGGCGTATGACTTTCCATCCCGATAATTGAGGAGCCCAGCACCCGAATGCCGGTTTCCTGTAGTTGACTCACCAGTTTTTTCGTATCAATCCCTTTTAGCTTCCCATATTGACTCTCTTCGCCCTCCAGACCAATCCAGACCCAGGCAACCCCCAAGCCTGCCAACTGTTCCATGGTATAGGATTTCAGAATTCTGGCGGAGCTGAAGACAGACAGGGCCCAGCTTTTACCATTAACCTGCATGAGCTCCAGCAGTTCCAGTGCTCGCTTGCGATGCAGAAGGAAATTCTCATCCATCACAAAAAAGGAGTTGACCTTCATGGATGTTTCAATGTCACACATCACGTCGAACAGCTCTTTACCTGTTTCGTAATAGTTCACAAAATTGCCCTTGCCGCCAAAAAACGCAGAGGTTGCGCAGAAGTTGCATCCCAGTGGGCAACCTACTGAAGGTATCAGAATGGCCGCTGTGTTTTTCGGACCACCTCCGACCGGCAACCCCATAATTCGGGTTCCAAATCCGGAGAGCAACTTGGGGTGTCTAACGGGGGCCTGCTCATCCTGATTCAGATACTTTCTAAACCAGGCCACCCCATCGCCCTTCACAATATGGTCTGCATCCAGACGGCGTTCGATATCATCCAGATTGGCAATGTGCCCACCAATAACGATGGTAGCAGCGGGTTGATAGGTACGGATCATTTCGCACATTTTTTTGATCTTCCCGAGATTAGGGGCAATGCCACCAATACCAATGATATCGTAAGCATGGTCCCGTATTTCTGCGATAAACCGGTCTAAATCAGGGAAATCTAAAAGCGTGCAGGGACCATTAATGTTTTCCTGGATCAGTTTCAAGCCGAAAGATCGAATAAACATCCTCAGGGAAAATCCGCCCTGAGTTCTGGTCACCTGGTTATGGTAGAGCTCCATGGGATTGATTAAACGACTTCCATATTCGTCATCTTGTGCGAACGGACCAAAGACACTGGACAGTAAGACCCTTGCCTTCTTACCCAGAGGATGGACGGGATGTGCAGGTTTCATGGTTCTTCTCGTTTTAGGGGCTATTTTGATTAAAAAAGAGGAGGACAGAATTTGCTTTTATGATACAACAAAAAAGTCAGTCCTGGCGCGGGTTACAATTGTTTTACAGGGATGATGTACGGGGAATTCAAACGCAAGTAGTTGTTTTTTTTAAAATATTGTCAACATTACGACAAAACCGTGTGACATATATTTTACAAGGAATTTAACCCATTATGAGAATCTGATGTCAGACCCGGTCCAACAAAGAGCTCATGGAAAGGGCAAAAATCGCCAATGAACCTCGAGCAGGTCAAAACCGCTGCAAACTGACGGATGGCTGCCATTGACCACTACAAAGCAGATATTTCTGAATGTGGTAAACGTCTGCGATCTAAAACGTTGTCTGATGATAAAGGAGCCTTGCCGATTCCCGGCCAGACTCTGATCAATCCAGCGCCAGCCCTCACCAAAACCCAGATTACCGTCACCACCCAAAGCAGTTTGAGGGATTCGATTTGATAGTGCTCAAGGAGAAAGATTCCCAACAGGCCTGTTGACGTGGCAGCAATCATACCGTTTCTTAAATATCCAAAATCACCGGTACCCCAGTGAATACCATCCGTCGCAAAGGCGATGGCGTTAAGCGGCTGAAATAAAGCGGTGATAACCCAGGGCACAATGAAGACGCTCACTGCTTCGGACGGTACCAGCAATTGGATAAATAATTTCTGTCCGGCAAGCATAATAACCGCTAGAAGTCCACCGGTTATGACGCTCCAGAGACAAACAATCCGAGCAACCTGTCTGGACATCAGTGTATCTTTCATTCCCATAAAATAGGCAATGAGGCTTTGGGCGGATACAGAGTAGGCATCCAGAAAAAGAGCCGTGAAAATCCAGAACTGCCGAATCGCCTGATGGGCAGCACCGGATTCCGGTCCGATCCGCGTAGCAGTGCGGGTGGCCATCAACAGATAAAACAGCAAGAGGCCGGTTCTGACAAACATGTCACCGCCAATCTGGATCAACCTGCGGATATCAGAAACCAGTAATCTTTTTGGAAACGGTAGTCTTCTATATAAGAGGATCAATGCCGCCGTAGCTCCCAGCCATTGGCTGAAAGTCGTTGCATACGCAGCACCGGAAATCCCAAAAGCAGGAATGGGACCGACCCCAAAAATCAGGATCGCATCCAGCAGAATGTTCAACAGATTGACTATCACGGCAATCCACAACGGAATCTGCATCTCCTGGAATCCTCTCAACACGCCAAACGCTGCTATCGTGATCAACACGGCAGGTGCGCCAAACAAGCGGATACTCACATAACGCATCGACATTTCATGGACTTCATCAATAGCTCCCATGTATGACACTGCCGGAGAGATAAACCACCAGAAAACCACAATTAGTAAAATCCCCAAAGCCAAGCCCACGAGAATTGCGAGATAGGTAATCTCTGCAGCTCTCTCTTGCTCTTGTCTGCCCAAGGCTTGCGCCACTTCGGTCTGGGTACCCACACCCAGAAAATTGAAGACCCAGAAAATCCCGGAAAGCAGCATTGTCCCGACCCCCAGAGCCGCCAAGGGCTCAGCTCCCAACCGCGCTACAAAAGCCGTATCAACCAGACCGGTCAGAGGTTCAGCGATCATTGAAAACAGTACGGGTAAAGATAGCAAGAAGAAAGTGCGATGGGGATTGACAACAAATGGGTGGATAGATGGATTACCTTGTGATTTCATTTGAGATTGATTTCGTAGTCAAAATAAGCGGAGAAAAAGCGTCGAAGGGGAAGGAGCACTCGAGATTGAGTATTAGCCTTTTCCTGCAGCGTACCAATCGCGATACCCCATCAGATAAAGTATCCCGTCCAGCCCCTGGGTGGAAATGGCCTGTTCAGCGGATTTGCGAACGATGGGTTTGGCACGAAAAGCGATCCCCAGCCCGGCTTTGCTCAACATGGGTAGATCGTTTGCCCCATCGCCTACGGCGATTACCTGCTTCATACTGATCCCCTCCTGCCGGACCAGCTGTTCCAGCAAAGCCGCCTTTTTATTGCCGTCCACCACTTCTCCTGAAACCTGCCCGGTGACTTTGCCGGCTGAAATCTCCAGATGGTTGGCAAAGACATAATCGATTCCCAGTTTCTCTTTGAGATAATTACCGAAATAGTCGAACCCGCCCGAGATGATGGCGGTAGTCAGATTCAGTTTTTTCAAGGTGCTGATCAACCGTTCAGCACCCTCAGTCAACGGCAGACTCTCTGCAATCTTTTTTAAAACTGCTTCATCCAACCCCCGCAGATGACTGACCCGTTCCCTCAGACTTTCTGTGAATTCGATCTCTCCCCGCATGGCACGTTCAGTAATCGCAGCCACTGCCTTTCCTACACCCGCTCTTTTAGCCAGTTCATCTATCACCTCCACTTCTATCAAAGTGGAATCCATATCAAAGGCCACCAGTCTACGATTGCTGCGATAGATATTATCCTCCTGCAGAGCGATATCAATCCCCATCTTACTGGCCGCTTCCAGAAATTCCTCCCGCATTTTTCCCGGGTCATCCGGCAACCCTCTGAACGAAAATTCCACGCAGGCATTGTCATTTTCATTAACCGCATCCAGATGGACCCGACCGGATATCCGGCTGATATTATCAATATTCAAGCCATGACCGGCGACAATCCCGGAGATGGCTGAAATATGCCCGGCGGTCACTTTCGGGGCCAACAGGGTCACAATGTGCCTGCTTTTCCCATGTTCCTCCACCCAACTGTCGTAACGCTCTTTCGGGATGGGCGTAAACTTGACATTGACACCCAGATTGTGGGCCGCAAAAAGTGTATCCTTCAGTATCGGAGCTGATTGGGAGGCCTTGGGAATCTCGATCAGAATACCCAGAGAAAGGGTATTGTGGATCACCGCCTGGCCAATATCGAGGATATTGACATTGTGATTGGCCAGATGTTCGGTGATGGATGCGGTCAACCCGGGGCGATCCTCCCCGGAGATATTGATGATCAGGATTTCAGACATCTTGATGTTTGTAGAGTTTCAAAACATATTTGTAATGGGAATAACCATTTCGTGGGATCCCAACATCTTTCAATGAAATTGGGACGAATTCCCTTAGTCGGTTCCAAAATAGATGTCGCCAAAATCACCCAATCCGGGAATAATATAAGCGTTTTCGTCCAAACCATGATCCATTTCAGCAGTAATGATACGAATACCGGGATAGGCCGATAAAACCGCTTCAATACCTTCAGGAGCGGCTACCAGGTTGATGAAGATAATCTTCTCCTCTTCCACACCCTTCAGTTTCAAAGAGCGAATTGTTTCGTTGGCAGATCCGCCAGTGGCCAGCATGGGGTCAAGGATAAGGACATAACGAGTCTGGATATCATCCGGCAACCAGTCTTTGAAAAAAATAGGTTTGGCAGTCTCCTCATCCCGTTGGATCAGAATATGGGAAATACGAATTTTTTTAGCCACTTCCCGAATACTGTTCTGCATACTTAAACCTGCCCGGATGATAGGCACCGCACAAATTTTCCCCACAAATTCGGAGCCCTCATAGGTTGTGCCGGTTCGAGTCTCCACCACTTTCTTTTTTGTCGGAAGGTAATTCAATCCCTCTTCCACCAGTAAACGGTTGATCCGATCCGAATAGAAAATAAAGTCGTTTCGCTTGGTATCCTTATTCCTGATAATCGTCATCAGCGTCCGGAGTTGAGACGTCATTTTCAGAATTGCCAGTTGTGGATACTCTTTCCCGTTTACGATTGTCATGCAATACCTCCTTTTGATCTGATATTAATGGCGGATAACCACCCGTTGCAATCTGATATACCGAAATTTTCAGAAAGCCATCCAAGCTGTGCTTGCCTGTTAGTCTTTATGATTTCCGATAAAAATACAACTGCTTTTCATCCAATTCTCTGACTTTCCGGAATAACCAATTTTTATCCCCAGCAGTGAAGTGGCGCTGGAGAGGATTTACTAAAACCTTTGTAACAAGGGAGAGAGCCAGTTAACGCATATTCTCCAGAATGATTAAAAGCACGATCACGCAGAGATAAAGCGCAGCAAATGTACCAAAACGGGAGTCAAACATGTGCGGTCTGGTGAATTTCAAGAGTACAAGAACCAAGTTCGTCTTCAATCACGCTATTCTAGCAAAGATATAATTCTTGCTACAGGTATTTTTCAGAGCAAGATTAATTCTAATCAATACTGCTGACAGACTTCAACCGCTCAATGCCTATAACATTCGGGGTTACTTTTCACCTGTGTTATGTGGAGATCTGGGGACAGTATACTTGGGACAAGGAGATCTGGGGACAGTATACTTAACTATTAATCGAATTATTGAGAGATCTGAGGACAGTATACTTAACTATTAATCAAATAATTAGGTATACTGTCCCCGGAACTTCCGGAACTTCTTTAACTTAAGCGGGGTGGCCTGGTGTAACCGGATGGGTATTTCTTCTTTTGCTGCGGGAGTTGCTTTGGCGCTATCGCTGAACCAGCTGGTTTCCTTAAGAAAAAAATCTGTACCGCCAAACATTGTTGGATTGATCACTTGCAGGAATACCGAAGCTCCACATGCCTGCGCTTTATTGGAGCGACCGTGACCACACAACCCAGCGGTTAAGGCTTCGACAAATAAACCAAGTGCAAAACCTTTATAGCCCAGCTCGGTGCCGCCCAATGGCAGAACAGTTCCCGGGGGGTCTGCAAAAAACGCCTTGGGGTCATCCGTTGTTATCCAGTAGTTGGAATGGTTACCGTTTTTTGAGCCTTGTGACTTTCAAGAGCACTTTCGATAATCGCTGTTGTGATTTGGGCTGATTCCGGTGATATGGCATAGGGGGCATTATTCCTGATGACATCGACAACATTTTCATAAAACCCCATATAATTCCCCCGCAGTGACTCCACAGTTCCCTTGAAATTCAGATTTGAGATGGACATATTTAAGGTTCCCCAGTTTTCTTGACTTTCCAAACCCCAGTTTTCAGACGAAGGAGATAGGCCAGCCTGCATATCATCTTCCTGGGGGTCGATCCCACTTTTAACAAAAGTCCCTTTTCGGCCATAAATAATGTACTTCGGTCCCAGTTCCCGGGCTAACAGGGTTGATTTCAGCGTGACATTCAGGGCGTCATAATCCAGACGCAAATCAAAACCGTCATCTACCTGAGTTCCCGTTCTCTGCTTCAACAATTGTGCTGTGACCGATTTCGGAGCCCCAAAGAGGCAAACAGCCTGATCAATGATATGGGTTCCCAGATCGTACAAAATACCACTAGCGGGGCCTTCCGTTTCCTTCCATTTTTTTGGGTTCAACTCTGGTTTAAAACGATCATAGTGTACTTCATAGGATACAATATCACCCAGTAACCCACCTTCAATAACCTGTTTGACGGTTAAGAAATCTGCGTCCCAGCGACGATTATGAAAAACAAATAGCCTCAGGTTATTTTTGTCAGCTATTTTAATCAGTTCATTTGTCTCGGCCAGTGTTGGAGAAAATGGCTTTTCAATAATGACATGTTTGCCGGCTAACAAAACCTGCTTTGCCAATTCAAAATGGGAATCATTCGGGGTTGCAACGATCACCAATTCAATCTCACGATCCTGTAAAATGTCCTGATGGGACCGCACCGTAGTTGTTTGAGGATAATCCAGTTTGGATGAATCACTGGTTCGCTGGGCAATATATTTCAGATCGAAGTCATCTGCCAGGCTGATAAAGGGGGCATGAAAAACCCGACCCGAAAGTCCATATCCGATAAGTCCGGTTTGAATAGTCTTGCCTGCCATTGGTTAATCCCGGTAAAATTGTTATGATATCGTTGTCAGGGTATATGGCCAACTACACTCAGAGCTGCTTTATTTGAATACGACCTCCAGATGTCTTTTGAGAATGTTTTCCGGAACGTTCCGGAAAAGGGGTCAGCCTTTAGCTCATTAAAAAATTGAATTTCTGCAAATAGGAACCCCGCTTTCCACTAAGGCGGCAATCAAAGAACTCAAAGCAGAAAACGATGATTTAAAAAATCGAATTGCTCTCTTAGAGAAATCCAAATAGAAAGACCCGATTTATTCTGACAAAACGCCGAAGTCTCACAAACACCCACGGAATAATTTCATTTCAATCATCAAGAAGAGCAGTCAAAGACAGGGCTGAGTTAGTTTAAAAAGATCAATCATGGGGAATCTTCTTCCTTCAGGAACAAGGCGTGATACTCCGGTTCCGTGAGGTGATTTTGGAGCTTGTAGGTGATGAGATTGAATATCTCTTCCAGCTCGTCATCTGTCATTTTCTTGATTAGCTCTTTCATCAGAGTGTCATCGGAAAACATCTGTAGATAGCAAATCACTGTATTTTCATCATGCCGACGGTCTAATCCAAAACCGATCATATCCTCGTAGTTCTCTACAAAATCGTGGGTGTACTTTGTCATGGGTTTCCTGTTGTTAGTTTTTCAATAACTACTCAGTGGGTGCATCTGTTCAGCATCGTCGTAAATCACCTTTCTTTCTTTCTCTGCCACCGCGTCAGCAGGTATTCGATAAAACCGATACCCAGCACCGGTCCCAGAATATAGAGAAAGAGCAAGGGATCAAAGAGGGCGATCCCGGCGAATCCACCCAGAATGCCACCCAGGACCTCGATCGCAGAGAGATGTTCCCCGGAAGCGTCCAGAACCATCTTCTCCAGTTTGTCGGTGTCATAGGCCTTCACTTTTTCCGTGACGATGGAGGCGATTTTGATCTTCTCCAGAATCTTGGGCATGGAACGGGTCAGAAACCGGTCGAAACGTTCATCGGCGATCACCTCTTCCAGGGTTTCTTCCAGGAAGTTCAATCCGTTTTTCAGATACTGTTCGATCTTTTTCCAGGAAGCCTCTTTCTGCAGGAATGACTCCACTTCCAACAGAATATGGGGAACCCCTTTCTCCTTGATTTTATCCAGTAACTCGAAGACAGCCTTTTGATAGTAGATATCGAGTTGCCTCATGCCGGACTCGGAGTCGAGATATTCAGTCAGTCTTTTAACCAGATTCTCGAGGTTTTTATAAAGCCGGGTCCGGAAAT
>Ga0075122_10000735_pt1 | contig 24842 bp, 20 predicted proteins | sample AntAceMetag02UKB_FD_69790 | JGI IMG/M metagenome (GOLD analysis project Ga0075122, IMG submission 69790) | Saline lake microbial communities from Ace Lake, Antarctica - Antarctic Ace Lake Metagenome 02UKB | ecosystem: Environmental > Aquatic > Non-marine Saline and Alkaline > Saline | place...
CATATATGAAAGCTATTTCTTCTCGAAATCAATTTAATCAAGATTCTTTGATTATGAAAATATCAACCTAAACCTAGTATATGATACAATAATTAATGATTTGCCAAAGTTACTAAATCAATTACAGAGATTAATCTAAAAAACTATCAATTCAAAGGAAAATATGAAATTATTTTCCTTTTTCACAGATATATTGTAATAAAACCGTTATCATTGTACAAACGGTTTGTATTTTAAGCATAACATTGTTATATATAGCTAACATTTGTTACAATATAAGAGGAAGGAAGTGAATAATATGCAATCAAGTAAAGTTGTTATTATTGGTACTGGCTTAGTAGGTATGAGTTATGCATACTCATTAGTAAATCAGGGTGTGGTAGAAGAACTTGTATTAATCGACATAAATAAAGATAAAGCAGTGGGAGAATCAATGGATTTAAACCATGGATTGGCTTTTTCACCAAGAAAGATGAAAATATATGCAGGAGAGTATTCAGACTGTAAAGACGCAAATTTAGTTGTGATTACAGCTGGAGTAGGTCAAAAAGATGGAGAAAATAGAATCCATCTATTAAATAGAAATGCATCAATTATGAAAACAGTTGTTCGAAATGTTATGGACTCTGGGTTTAAAGGTATTTTCTTAGTAGCTACTAATCCAGTCGATATCTTAACATACGTTGTATGGAAAGAATCGGGAATGGATTCAAGTAGGGTAATTGGTTCTGGTACATCATTGGATACTGCAAGACTTAGATATGAAATATCATCTATGGTAAATATCTCTGTAGCGAATATACATGCTTATATATTAGGAGAACATGGTGATAGTGAGTTTGTATGTTGGTCCAATGCATTTATTGGTGCGAAACCAATATTGAATGTGATTGAAGACATGAAGGAAATTAATTTTGAGGATTTAGATAAAATCTATCTTCGGGTTAAAAATGCCGCATATGAGATCATTCAAAAGAAAAATGCGACCTATTATGCTATTGGTTTAGCGTTGGTTAAGATTACTACCGCGATACTAAACAATGAAAATAGAATCATGCCAATATCTGTTTATAACAATGGGGTATACCAAATAGAGAAAGATGTCTATATTGGATTACCTGCAGTTATCAATAAAGATGGTATTCATCATGTAGTGAAGTTGAAGCTAAGCGTAGAAGAACTCGTAAAACTAAATGCTTCAGCGGATATGCTGAAAAAACATTTAGATTCAATGGAATTCTAAGAAATCAGGGAAACCTGATTTTTTTTTGTTTATAAAAGAAAATAATGAAGTCTACAGTAACATGTTAATAAAGAGGTGATACTGTGGATTTTATTAGAAGATATATAGGTGTACTGATTTTAATGATTGGTATTGTCGGTATAGTGATTATCAATTGGAATGATCTGTTCTCTGATTCGTTACCTATCGTGGAAGAATATTCAGAAACATTATTAACAACTGAAGATGTATATGAATCAGAAAACACTGTGATAGTCGATATCAAAGGAGAAGTATTGTACCCTGGATATTATGAAGTTTCTTCAAACTTAAGAATTGGGGATATCATCAATATTGCAGGAGGATTGACGGGAGTTGCTGACGTGTCAACTATCAATCAAGCAGAAAAAATAGAGGATGAAATGATTATAGTCATCCCAAAATATGAAGATGATTCATTTATAGTTCCGAATGATATCGTAAAAATCATTGTTGAGATTAAAGGGGAGGTACATCAACCGGGAATATACGACTTATCAAGATCAGCTAGAGTTGCTGATCTTATTGAACTTGCTGGAGGACTTACAGAAGAGGCGGATTTATCAATTGTAAATCAAGCTGCGAAATTAAGCGATGGTGAAATTATTATTGTTCCATCTCTAGACAATGATATTGATGTGGATGAAATCATAAAAATCGTTGTTGAAATCAAAGGTGAAGTAAATCGTCCCGGAATTTATTATGTATATCCAAACACCAGGACTAATGATTTGATAGATGTTGCTGGAGGGTTGACCAGCAATGCAAATACAGAGTCTATTGAAATGGCAAGGATACTAACCGACGGAGAATCACTTGTGATACCTAAAACAGAAGATTCCAATCAAGAAAATCGTTATATCTATGTAGAGATCTACGGAGAGGTGCTTCATTCCGGTACATATTATATTCCTGAGTCATATACCATGCTGGACTTGATCTATGAAGCTGGAGGAGTAACCATAGATTGCGATTTAACGAAGATTCATTGGGATTTAGTATTATGTTTAGGGGCTAAGATATATATTCCATCCTACGAAGATTTAATAGATGTTAAAGATGATGATAGTTTAATTAATATCAACAAAGTCAACTTAGAAACATTGATGACCTTACCAGGAATAGGCCAAATATTAGGACAACGAATTATTGATTACCGTGCAGAATACGGTGGATTCTTGTCCATTGAAGAAATTATGAATGTATCTGGAATCAAAGAAAGTGTTTATGAGCAGATTAAAGAACTTATTACAGTATGATGCATCAAAATTCATCCATGTAGGAATTATTAGTCTTTTATTTATTCTTACTAAAACATCATATTTAGCCTATCTGTTACTAATTCCTGAGGTCATATTTCTCTTAAAGAAATCAAAAAATATTATCATCTATTCTCTTGTTATCATATTAATTGTGTCGATTCGAATTCATCAAAAAGATGCGCAAAACTTGGAACAAGATTTCCCACTTAGAGGTATTGTTACTCAAGTCTTTGATGACCATTTCTATTTGAAGTCAGATCACTTATTACTCTGTTATTACGACCATATGGATGAAATTACTCCTGGAATGGACATCGAAGTTAATGGCAGTTATCAACATATTGATTCATACAACATCGAGCACACTTTTGATTATGAATTATATTTAAAAGGTAAGGGAATCGACGAAGTGGTTTATGTAAACAACCTTCAAGCAATTCAAGCTACATTTCGCTTGGAAATCATACCTTATCGGATTACCCAATATATAGAGCGTACATTCCATGAAAAAACAGCTTCCTATTTGAAGCTGTTTATTTTAGGCAATAAAAGCGACTATGATGCGTTTGACCGTGATACGTTTGTCAATCTTGGTATTTCACACTTATTTGCGATATCGGGAATGCACCTTGGGTTTATTATAGGATTTCTATCCTATTTCTTAAAAAAGTTCTATACAACGAAAGAAACGAATCAGATTGTGATTATAATATTTCTCATCCTCTACAATGTCATTACTGGATTTAGAATATCAATTATAAGAGCGTCCTTATTGATTGCTGGAATCTATTTAAAAGATATATTTCATATATTGTTATCCAAATCAGACTTGCTCTCGTTTTCGTTTATATTACTCATTATTATAAATCCATATTATGTATATAACATTGGATTTCAGTTATCGTATCTAATTGCTTTTTCAATTCTTTTGAGCGATTATTTATTTCGAGAGGATTCTCAAATTACAAAAATAGTAAAAGTAACCATTTTAGCAAGTCTGGTTAGTTTACCAATAACCTTAGGAATGAATCAATCGTTCGGATTGATATTTGTACTAGCAAATGTGTTTTTTATCCTCTATGTGAGTATGTTTTTTTTACCGATGAGTATCCTAGTGTTTTTCTTGCCATTTCTGCAGAAAATCTATACAATTTGTATTCAAATATTCGAGAGTGGAATTGATATATTTTCAAACCTCAATGTTGTTATAAAGTTCAATTTTTCTTTACCGATTTATCAGTTATTATACTGGATAATTATTGCATTGTCTCTGATCTATTATAAGCATAAAAAAAGACTTATACTTTTAGGAATAAGTCTTTTAATTGTATTGATTTCTTCTATATTTATTAACTATAAAAGCGCTGTATTTGTACGCTTTCTAGATGTATCTCAAGGGGATGCAATTCATATACATGATCATGGATGTGACCTGTTAATTGACACTGGCAAACCAGATAATTATGACAATCTCATCCAATATTTTCAAGGAAATAATACCAATCAAATTGATATCTTATTGGTTACTCATTTCCATAATGATCACTATGGAGAACTGGATGATATTGTAGAAAAACTTCGCGTGAATAAGATATATCTAAATCAATTTCACGAACTATCAAAACCCTATCAAATAGTTCGAGAAGGAGATTGTTTTCAGTGTGGGAATTCATCCTTCCAAGTACTAAGCAGTCATACGGGTGCGAGCAATGAAAATAACAATTCCATAGTGCTTTATGCTACGGTTGCTGGAGTGAAATACTTATTTACGGGAGACATGGAATCTGGTGTTGAAATGAAGCTATTAGAAACTTATGATTTTGATGTGGATATATTAAAGGTTGGACATCACGGATCTAGCACATCCTCGACCAGTGAATTCTTAGAACAGATTCAGGGAGAGCTTGCCATTATATCGGTAGGAGAAGATAACATCTATGATTTGCCAGATGAGTCAATTGTTGACAGACTTCTAAATTACAATTATCAGATTTACCGTACAGATTTTGATGGAACGATTACGATATATCACTATGAATTTTTAAACTACTATTTTATTGAAACATATCAATTGCATAAACACAATAGATATATCCTATGAGTATATTTAAAAACATGCTAAATATGTTATAATATTTATGGTGGTCAAATGAATATTAACTGTACATTGTTTTATGGTGATGATTCTTACTTGATTAAGAAGAATCTGGAAATTCTCTTTAAAACACATGAGATTGATGATCAAGATATAGAACAGTATGATTATGAAGAAGATGGTTTGGAAACAGCGCTTAATAACGCTATGACTTTACCTTTTTTGTCTGTAAAAAAGGGTGTTGTAATCCGTAATTGCACCTTTTTATCTGATCAAAAATCTGCTAGCGCTGAAGACACGGAGTTATTGAAACGCTATTGCAGTTATGTAAACCCAACAACAATACTCGCATTACTTGCTCCATATGAAAAATTAGACATGCGTAAAAACATTGTAAAGTATTTGAAGAAACATATTGATACAGTTGCTTATATTACGGATAAGAAATCAAATACGATTTATGATTACATTAAAGAAGAGGTCGAAAAAAATCATTTAACAATTGATCCGTTAGCATTAACGCAATTTGTGAACCGCATTGGTAATGACCCAACGATGGTAGAAAATGAACTCATCAAACTAATCACTTATAGTTATGGAAAAGAAGTCATAACATCGGATATGGTATATGCTGTGGTTACCAAAAATATCGACGATAATATCTTTGAATTAGTGAATGCAGTTATCGAAAAGAATGTGAATCAATCGATGGAAATTTACAAAGACTTGGTTTCCATTAAAATTGATCCGATTTGGATGATCAATGTAATATCTAGTAAATTCCAGGAAATTCTATATACCAAAGAACTCATCAAACAGAAGTACAAATACGAAGATATCGGTAAGTACTTCAATGCGAGCAAGGGTAGATTATATTATATGATGCAAAACGCAAAAAATGTGGAAGATGATATGCTCTTAGAATTAATGAGTAAAATTGAAAATTTAGATTATTTAATTAAGAGTGGACAAATCGATAAAAACTTGGGCCTTGAGTTATTCTTGCTAGATTTAGAATAAAAAAAAAGCCCTACGGCTTTTTTCTTATAATTTATTAACTTTATGTGATAAACGTGCTTTTTGTCTGTTGGCGTAATTTTTATGATGTATTCCTTTAGCAACAGCTTTATCTAATTTCTTGTAAGCAAGATTTAAAGCTAAAACTGCTTTATCTTTTTCACTAGACAATTCTACGTTCTTGATAGCTGTTTTTAAAGATGATTTGAATGAAGAATTTGCTAGTCTTCTTTTCTCGTTTGTAAGATTACGTTTCATTTGTTGTTTGTTATTTGCCATGTTTTCACCTCCACTTGTAATTGCGTTATTATTTTACCAAATTTAATCTAAAATTGCAACAAATAAAATATATTATTTTTTTCATAAAACCTATAAATTTCAGTGTTTTTTTTAAAGAGGTTGACCTTTTGGCAAAAAACATAGATAATAATACTGTAAATACTCGACGATTTTGATTTTAGGAGGCCATAATGGGGCTACTAGTACATAACAAGTATAAGCGTGATGAACAACACGCTTTAGGTTCAAAATTCTTAATAAGCAATGGCTACATGGGCTATCGCGGAACCTTAGATGAAGGTGATTCATCGGATTTTGTTGCGCTTAATTTGAATGGACTATTTGATGGGGAAACCATTAAAGAAAGTGTAAATGCTTATAACCCATTATACACCTTGATTATTGCCGATGGCATTAATCTAAACCCGAAATCATTCCGACCAAAAATTCACGAAATGACTTTAGACACAAATTCTGGCGTTCTAAGAAGAAGAACGGATTTTGAGTATTCTGATATAGAGATATCCGTAAAAAGCGAACGATTCGTCGATCAGACTGATAAGAACTTAATATATTCGAAGTTTATGTTCAAAGTAGACAGTGAAGTGAAAATTGAAATGCATATGGGTATTGATGACCACATATGGAATGTCGCAGAAAATCATTTGGTAGATAAAGTCATTGATAAATCAGAAGATAGTTATTTTATTAGCGCTAAGACAAAACATCATAAAGATTCTGTTCACGTTGGGTTGTTGACAGAGAAATCCTTTGAGATGAAAGATTCTCATCCAACGAAAATTATGTCGGTTTTCAGAGCGACGTTGGAACCAGATAAAGTTTATACGATATATAAATATGCTGGAGTTATCCATTCAAAAGAAAATGGAAAAGAAATACTTCTGAAACAATTAGAAGAAGCTAAAAAAATAGGATATAAGAAATTATATAAAAAGAATGAAGAGTTTTGGGAAAAAATATATGAAATAGCTAGAGTAGAAGTATTTAATAATGATATCGTAAGTGATCAAATTGATTACGCAGTATATCAGTTGATCGCAAACAGACCATACTCAGATACCGTTTCTATGTCCAAATCAGGATTATCTGGCCAATTTAAGAATGGCGCAGTATCTTGGCGAACGGAAATTCTGTTATTGCCTTTCTATATCAACATCGATCCAATCAGCGCGAGGTATATGGTAATGTACCGCGTAAAGGGGTTGGAAGAAGCAAAGAAAAAAGCCAAACAAATGGGCTATGAAGGCGCATTTTATCCCAATAGATCTGGTATTAAGGGGTATGAACTCGATCAATATAATTTAGAAAATAAAATTCATATCAACGGATCCATTATATATGGTATATATCAATATGTAGAACGAACTGCAGATTACTCTGTATTGTTCGAAGGCGCACTAGAAATGTTACTAGAATGTGCACGTTTCTATTTATCTTATGCTACACTGAGCGGTAATAAAAAACATTATAATATCTTGGATGTAATAGGCCTTGATGAAGTTCACACAAAAATCAATAATGAAGCATATACGAATTATATGATTAAGAATAGTTTGGATGCTTTAATCAAATGTGTTGCTTTTGCAAAATTAACCGATAAATCCGAAGTAAAAAGAGTGTTTGATGAGCATAATTATGAAGATTTAATCGATGAAATTCGGGAGTTAAGAAGAAAACTATATTTCAAGAAAGAAAATATTGAATATTTGATTGAGAGTTTTGATAAATATTTTAATCTAGAAGATAGAAATGTTTCAACTGGTAAAAAAGTTATGTTTTTAAAAAAGACAAAGATTAAAGACCCAGAAGAAACAAGCTATCAACGAAATGCAAATGTTTTGGCATTGCAAGCGTTGTTCCCTCATGACTATGCTTCGCATATTAATAAGGCGAATTATGATTACTATATGAGGAGATCTATCAATCCAGATTATTTCACAAAAGTGATGTATATTATCAATGCTTGTGAAAATGAATATCCAGAAGATGGATATGATATGTTCCAAGAATTAGCAAATCTAGATTTAAATAACAGAAACTTATTTAAAGAAGGGCTAAATTTAGGATTACTTGGCGGAATATACCTCGCAATCATCTATGGATTCGCAGGGTTAAAACATCATACTTATTTGGTTCAAGCAGATTTTAATTCATCAAAAAAAATCAGAAGAATTGAGTTTAGAGTACGAGTTGCAGATAATATTGCTAATGTAAAAATAAAAAGAAATTCAGTAAGTGTAACGTGGGGTGATTATAATGAAGAAGATAGCGGTGATCTTTGATTTAGACGGTGTTATTGTTTCAACCGATAAATTTCATTACAAAGCTTGGAAACAATTAGCTGATCGAGAAGAAATCTTTTTTGATAAAAAAATTAACAACAGACTTCGTGGTGTTTCTAGACGCGAATCGTTGCATATTATTCTCGAAAGAAGCGCAAACGATTATTCGCGAGCAGAAATCACGGAAATGCTTGAATTTAAGAATAATATTTATAAAGAATCTTTGAATGAACTTTCAAAAAGCGATATTTTAAGCAATTTTAATGAATTATACTCTATTTTAAAGGAAAATAACGTTAGTATGGCGATTGGTTCATCTAGCAGGAACACAAAAAGCATTTTAAAACAAATTGGGTTATTGGATGCATTTGATGCGATTGCAGATGGCACGGATATCAAACGTTCTAAACCAGATCCTGAAGTGTTTTTACTAGCTGCTTCAAGGCTTGGTGTAAATCCAACGAATTGTTATGTAGTGGAAGACGCTATTGCTGGTATTGAAGCTGCGAAAGCAGGCGGAATGAAGGCAATTGCTATTAATGATGCTGTCAAATCAGAACTGGCAGATTATCGCATCGAGAATTTATTAGAAATTAAAGATATTATATTAGAAGGGAAATAAATATGAGAAGAGGAAATACATTAGGACTTATTTTATTCGTTATTGGAGTTGTATTTTTATTACGAGCTTTCAACATCATTCCAGAAGCATTCAAGTTTGATGGTTGGTGGACATTATTCTTAATTGTTCCAGCGATTATGTCGATGTCAAGAACTGGAGTTACAGCTGGCAATGCGATTCTGTTGACATTAGGAGTAGGATTTTTACTCAATGAACAAGGATGGAACTTCACGCAGTATCTAGTTCCTGCAATCTTCATTGTTTTAGGTGTTGTATTCCTTGTAAAGAAATAACATGTGTATTTTTTGCCAGAAATTGATTGAAAAAGAAGAGATATTATATGAAAATGATTCTGTATTTGTCGTATATGATTCCTTTCCAGTCAATGAAGGTCATGTTTTGATTATTACAAAAAGACATATCAAAGATTATTTTGAGACAACAAAACAAGAAGTTGCTGATATTGATAATGCATTAAAACATATGAAAAAGGTACTGGATGAAACATATCATCCGGATGGATATAATATTGGAATGAATTGTGGGCAGACTGCTGGACAAACGATTATGCATTTGCATGTTCATTTGATTCCAAGATATCAGTTTGACACAAAAAATCCTAAAGGTGGTATACGAGGAGTGATTCCGAAGAAGCAAGATTATTAGCTTCTTCGGTTTTTTAAAGTGTAATTTTATCAAAAATATTGTATAATGTTTATGATATTTCAAAGGAGGACTCTATGAAAAGAAAAACGAAAATAATCTGTACGATCGGTCCAGCAATTGATTCTTATGAAATGATTAGTAAGATGATTGATGCGGGAATGAATGTAGGAAGACTTAATTTTTCACATGGAAATAAGGAAGAACATACCAATAGAATAAAGATGATTCGTTCAATAGCGAAAGCAAAAAATCGTTATATCGGGATAATGGCAGATACCAAAGGTCCAGAGATAAGAACGGGTTTATTTGAAAATAATCAAGCAATATTTAAAGCAGGAGATCTTGTTGAAATAGTTCAAGAAGATGTTCTTGGAAATAAAGAACGATTTCATATAACGGCGTTAGAATTATTTGATGATATAAAAGTGGATGATTACTTATTGATTGATGATGGTAAAATGCGACTTGATGTTGTTGAAAAGAAGAAAGACAGTTTTATTTGTCGAATCTTTAACCCAGGCGTGATTAAATCTCGTAAAGGGGTAAATGTTCCAAATGTAAAACTTTCGATGCCATTTATTTCTGTTAAGGATGATGAAGATATTCGTTTCGCTTGTAGACAACGAGTGGATATGATTGCTTTATCCTTCGTTAGAAGAAAAGAAGATGTATTAGCAATTCGTGAAATTCTAAAAGAAGAAGGAAATGAATCCATCGAGTTGATTGCGAAAATAGAGAATCAAGAAGGTGTAGACAACTTAAATGAAATCCTTAAAGTTGTGGACGGAATTATGGTTGCTAGAGGAGATTTAGGTGTTGAAGTTTCTACACAACTAGTTCCAATCTATCAAAAGAAGATTATTTCTCGTTCAAATGAAGTTGGAAAACCAGTTATTACAGCTACACACATGTTAGAGTCGATGATTCTATCACCAAGACCAACACGCGCTGAAGCAAGTGATGTTGCGAATGCTATTTTAGATGGTTCGGATGCAATTATGTTATCTGGTGAATCTGCTGCTGGTAATTACCCTGTGGAAGCTGTTCTTACAATGGATACCATAGCGAAAGCGATTGAAGACACAATTTCTTACAAAGAAAAACTAGATAAATCGATTGTTTCAAGTCATGAAACAGTGAATGATGCTATTGGTATTTCTGTAGCACGTATGGCACTGACATTACCAAAAGTGGAAGTTATTATTGCGTTTACGGAAACGGGTGGAACCGCAAAAAGAATGTGCAAATTTAGACCAAGTGTACCAATCATTGCGATTACTGATGAAATTGAAACATGCCAAAAACTTTCTTATTATTGGGGTGTGTTTGCGACTCTAGTTAAAAACATTGATGATATTCAATCACATGATAAAGTTGCGATCCAAGTTGCAAAAGATTTTGGATTTCAAAAGGGGTCATCCATAATCCTGACATCAGGTTGGGGCCAAAGACATGGGAAAACGAATACAATAAGAATTATCGATATTGAGTAGGTAAATAGTGTTGCTAACATGCAACACTTTTTTTTGCAAAAAAAACACCTTCAAAATAAGAAAGTGTTTATTATATTATTTTTGTGCTGGATCATCGAAATCAAAATCGAATTTTTGATTCCAACGTGTAAATGTTTTTTCCAACCAATGTGCAAATTTAGAGTTTCTGAGTATCCAATAAGCTGCTTCAGCTATAGCAATTGCTACAATTGAGTCAATGATATAGTGTTGTTTTGTAGTTTGAGTAGAAATAATAATCGCTAGGTTTAATACCCATATCCAAAGAATATGATACTTTGGAATTTTCTTAGTCATACGAACACCAATGATACAAATCCAACTAATCAATGTGTGCATAGAAGGTAATGCATTTCTAGGACCTGCAGATTGATAGATCTTCATTACGATTGATTCCGTAAAATTCAAGTCGGTTCTAGGTGTTAAGTAATTTCCATCTAAGAATAACCCAGAAGTAACTCGCCATGATTCCACGTCACTTTGAAAGAATAACCACCATAATCCGCAAATGATAAATGTTACTGTAATAATTGCTACCAAACTATATAGGTTCTTTTTAGAATAGTATCCAATCACAAACATCGATAACACCCAAGCAGGGTATGCAACAATATATGGATAGATTGACCATGAAACAAATGGGACAATCTCATTAAATTTCAAGAAAATATAACTGTAGTCTCTCCCGACATTCCCGGTAGCTTCTGCAAAAAATTGATTACCAAAATAAGTAATGAACTGTAGCACAAATACAAATAGAAATGGAAGAAGGACTCTTTTTACTCGTTTCCAATTCATAAAGTCACCTCAGCATTAAAATTATATCATATCTTTACTGATTATAAATAGTAAATTTTTCATTGTTTTCAAAATCATTGCTAAAGCATAAAATTTGTGATAAAATCAATATAAATCTATTTTAGGAGGACTTCAATGTTTGGATTAAGAAGTGATGGGAAAAGAATTAAAAATATAGACCCAGTAATGAAGATGGTACCTCATATCATGTTTAACAGAAATGATGCTATGGTTATGCAAGCACAAGAATATGATTGTGAAGGCATGGATAACTATATTTTAGAAAAAAGAAAAACAGAAAATGTACGATTTACTTATCTAGATATCTTAGTAGCTTCCTTCGTTCGAGTGATTTCAAAAAGACCTAAAATGAATCGTTTTATCATGAATGGAAAAGTTTACAAACGGAAAAATATTCAAATCTCTTTTGCTATCAAAAAGAAATTAGTTGACTCAGCAGAAGAAACAACCGTAAAACTTACCTTTGATGGTACAGAAAGCATTTATGATATAAAAGAAAAATTAGATGCAGTCATCAAAGAAAATAAAGGTGTTTCTAAAGTAAATGAAACAGATAAAGTTGCGAAACTTTTAACGAGAGTACCAAATTTCTTTATCAAATATAGTGTTCGCTTCTTAATGTTCTTAGATAAACATGGAATGATGCCAAAATCAATGATTGAAGCAAGTCCTTTCCACACGTCTGTTTTCTTAGTACATTTGAAATCAATTAAAATGCCACCAGTATTCCATCATATATATAATTTTGGAACAACAGGAGTATTCATTTCAATGGGACAAGAAAAATATGAACCAGTTGTTTTAAATCGTGAAACAAAAGAAATCGTTGTGAAAATGATGTTAAAAGCAGGAGTTGTTGTGGATGAAAGAATCAGTGATGGTTTGTATAATTCTCTTACACTTCGCTATTTCAAGCAAATTATGGAAGACCCAAGAATATTAGATACAAAGAATGACGAAGTTATTCAAGATTTAGATTAAGGAGCACAAATTATGTGGTTTATGAGAATCCTTGGATTATTATTTAGTTTAACATTTATATTTTTTGGAATGAAATTCATTCTGAGACCCAAAAATATGATTCAAGCATTGCAAAGAATTAAATATAAAAGAGAAGGGGAACCTCGTAAAAATGAGATTACATTTTCAATTATTATGGGAGTTGTTTTTACCCTAATAGGATTATACTATCTCGGTGTAGTAGTTGTGTCTATTATATATCCAGCATAAGAAGCATTCATTTGCTTCTTTTTTTTGTAAAAAAATAAAAATAATTTACTATTGTCATAACGCAATTTATTTGATAAAATGTTTATGGTGGCAAAATGCCTCCAAATCTGGATTTTTTAGGTGGTGACCTTATGAACTTACTAAAAATTAATAACCTAAAAAAAACATTTGGCGGTAATGTACTTTTTGACAATTTATCATTAGAAATTAATCCCACGGACAAGATTGCGCTCATAGGGCGGAATGGCGTCGGTAAGTCCACTCTGATTAAAATGATATTAAACGAAATTACCCCAGATTCTGGGGATATTTTTATTTTTGGGCAGGCAAAAATCGGGTATTTATCGCAAGATATAATCAAATCGTTGGACAATACAATGTATGAAGAATGCTTATCTGTTTTCCAAGAATTGATTGATCTAGAATGGAATCTGAACCGGGTTACAGAACTACTGAAAACTGATCACTCAGAGTCTGTTTTAAAGAGTTACACCAACATTGAAAATGAATTTCAAATCAGAGGTGGTTATGAGTATTTAACTACAATTGATATGTTTTTAACAAGATTTGGTTTTTCGAAAGAAGATTATGAGAGACAAATCAAAACATTTTCAGGTGGAGAACGAACTAGAATTGCCTTCGCAAAATTACTGATGACAAAACCAGATTTGTTATTACTAGATGAACCAACCAACCATATGGATATTGAAATCATTGAGTGGTTGGAGGAATATTTAAAACGTTATGACGGAGCTGTATTAGTCATTACACATGATAAGTATTTCATCAATCGAGTAGTGAATAAAATCTATGAAATAGAATACAACAAAATGGAGTTATACCACGGAAATTACGACCAATATGAAGAAGAAAAAGTAAAACGATATGAATTGCAATTAAAAGCGCATCAAAAACAGAAAAAACAAATTGCTCATCTTCAAAGTTTTGTCGATCGATTTCGTTATAATTCGAAACGAGCATCCATTGCTCAAGATCGCGTTAAGAAAATCAATCGTATCGACCGAATTGATGCACCGAAAAACTCCGCATCACATGTGAAAATTAATTTCAAGACAAGAAGACCAACCAGTGTAAATATTTTAGAAGTCGAACATCTTAACATTGGTTATGAATTCCCACTCATTGAAGACATTAATTTCACAATGAGAGGGACCGACAAAATCGGAATAATCGGAGCGAACGGAACTGGGAAGACAACCTTAATTAAGACGTTAATGGGAAAATTGAAAATATTGAAGGGGAATGCTAATTTCTATCGAGAGATGAAAATTGGATATTTCGATCAAAACCAAAAAACGCTAGATGACAATTTAACCGTGTTACAAACCATTCATAACGTCTATCCAACTAAAACATTACACGAAGTGAGAAGTGATGTTGCAAAGGTGTTGTTTACTGGTGAAGATGCTTATAAATTGGTTTCTGTTTTATCCGGTGGTGAGAAAGTTCGGTTGATTATTTTACTATTAATGTTGGAACAACCAGAACTATTAATCCTGGATGAACCAACCAATCATCTAGACATTGATACAAAGAACATTGTCGAAGATGTGTTTGAAGCTTATGATGGGCCAATTATCTTTATCTCACATGACCGGTATTTCATCAATAAAGTGGCGACAAAAATACTGAGTGTAAAAGATGATATTACTGAATTTGAAGGGAATTACACCGAGTTTGTTGAGTATAACAACAGTTTGATTCCAGATAAACCAGTAGTAGTGAAGAAACAAAAAAGTATTTTTGAACAAAAAGAAAAAGAAATATCAAAAATTGTCAGGCTGATAGATGAATGTGATATGAAACTTGGAATACTGAAACAAGAGCTATTCTTAGAAGACGTCTATATGGACAAACAAATATATGATGAAAAAGCAAATGAAATTAAAGAATTGGAACAACGCATCGAGTTGCTATATGCGGACATTGAGAGATTATCGAATTACTAAATATGTTCCCTAAAACGAGATGTTGTGTGCTAAAATAAATAAATAAGTATTACTTATTTAAAGGGGGAGACCAATATGATTAATATTTTAAAGAAAAGAATCAAAGAAGAATTAGAGAAAAAATTATTCGAAATATACGGAACTGATGTAATAGTGATTGTAGAAGAACCTAAGAAAGCTGATTTAGGTGACTTATCTATTCCTGTATTTTCGATTGTAAAAACGGTCAGAAAACCTCTTCCTTTAGTAGTAGAAACTGTAAAACTTGCTTTAAAAGATGTATCCGACGCACAATATATCAGTACCATAGATAGTGTGTCGGGATTTATCAATATTTCACTCGATAAAGTGAAATATTCTAAGCTCGTTATAGAAGATTTTGACGCTGCCAAAAATTATGGTAATAGTACCATAGGACTTGGTAAAACAGTGTGTATCGATTATTCGTCACCGAATATTGCAAAACCATTCTCGATTGGGCATCTACGTTCAACGATTATTGGGCATAGTATCGGTAATATTTTAGAGAAATGCGGGTATAAGGTAGTGAGAATTAATCATCTAGGTGATTTCGGTACACAGTTTGGTAAAACCATATATGCATACTTAAACTGGGGAGACGAAGAATTAGTCAAACAAAACCCAGTGGAAGAACTGGTAAAACTATATGTGGAATTCAATGAGAGAGCGAAAGAAGATCCTTCTATAGAAGAGGAAGCAAGAAAAATATTTAAAGAACTCGAACAAGGAAATCCTAAATATGTAGCTTTGTGGACTTATATTCGCGAAGAATCTTTAAAGGATTATATGAAAGTATATGAGTTACTTGGAGTCGAGTTTGATTCCTATAACGGTGAAGCATTTTACAATGATAAAATGCAGGCAGTTGTTGATGAATTGACAGAGAAGAAGTTATTGATCCTTGATCAAGGGGCAATGATTGTTTCTTTGGGTGAAGATTTACCACCTGCATTGATTCAAAAAACAGATGGATCAACGCTCTATATCACTCGTGATTTAGCTGCGCTGTTCTATCGAAAAAATACCTACCACTTCGACGAAGTATTATATGTGGTTGGAAATGAACAAAAGCTCCATTTTACGCAACTTCAAGAAGTGGTTGCTTTAATGGGTTATGAATATGCAAAAGACATTCATCATATTAACTTTGGTCTTGTGTTACAAGATGGAAAGAAGATGTCAACTAGAAAAGGTAAAATTGTCAAACTAGAGGATGTGCTTATGGAAGCATCAAAACTTAGTTTGGAATATATGAATGAGAAGAATCCTGGATTAAAGAACAAAGAAGACATCGCAAAAAAAATAGGAGTGAGTGCAGTTGTATTCAATGATTTAAAGAATTTTCGTACCAATGATTTTGAGTTCAATTTAGAAGAAATGGTGAACTTTGTAGGACAAACTGGTCCATATTTACAATACACATCCGTTCGTATCCAATCAATTCTAAATACTGTTTCTGAAGATGAAAGCATAGAGATAGATTATACGTTGTTTGGTCAAGATCATTATTTCGATATTATCAAATACATTGGGTTATATGAAGATGTCATTTTAAAAACAAGATTTGATTATGCACCTTCAGTATTGGCTAAATATTTATTAAATATAGCAAGTTTATTCAATAGCTACTATGGAAAAGAAAAAGTTATTGTAGATGATCTTGTAGAACGAAATACCAAGTTACATATATTGAAAATGGTAAAAACCATTTTAAATGATGGAATGAGATTACTAGGAATGCAAGTAATTTCAAAAATGTAACGACAACATCCATATTTGCCGAGGGGGTGATTCGATATGGAGACTCTTAACACGGAAGTTAAGGAAAAAAAGAAAAAACAAGCGTTTAGAACAATTGGTATCATGTTTAAGTGGATGGGGAAATATTGGCCATTGCTACTTGTTGCCTTTGTTATTTTATATGTAGTATCTTATGTAAGAACACTAGTACCATTATTTGGTCAACATATTATTGATGTAACCTTAGGGTTTTCAGATGGAGGAAGTAAACTACCACCATTTTTAGCGAATTTATTGGTTTCAGATACACAAATGAAACAATTATTACTAGCTGCGGGATTGTTATTAGCTCTTGCAGTATTACGTGCATCATTGATTTTTTTAAGACGATTAACATCAGGATACTTTGGAGAAACGGTAGCGTATCGATTACGCAATAGATTGTATCGCAAATTACAAAATGCAGATTACTATTTCCACTCTCATGCTGAGACTGGAGATTTGATTCAAAGATGTACAACAGATGTAGAAGCATACAAACGTTTTATTGCTGAAAGAATCGTGGAAGTCGCAAGGCTTGTATTATTGGTAGGATTATCGATTTGGCAGATGTCAAAATTGAATATCAATATGACACTTATATCTCTAATTATTGCTCCAGTAATACTTGGAGTAGCTACTTACTATTTTGGTAAAATTAAAAAAGCATTCGCAGTGATTGAACAAAATGAAGCAAATATGACGACTCATGTCCAAGAGAATGTATCTGGATCAAGAGTTGTAAAAGCATTTGCGAATGAAGCGTATGAAGTGAAGAAGTTTAATAACTTGAATCGCATATTTACCGATACAGATTATAATTTAATAACAAAAATGGCAGTATTTTGGTCTGTAACAGATTTTATCTGTTTCATGCAATTCTGTTTGATTGCAGTGTTTGGAGTTGTGTACGCGTCCAAAGGAATAATTTCCATTGGTACTTATGTCGCATTCCTTGCGTATGCAGGAAACATTATTTGGCCAATGCGCCAATTGGGTAGATTGGTTGGAGATTTCTCGAAAACTACTGTAGCTGTGAATCGTTTGGAAAAAATCATCGACAACGTTGATGAATACGATGAAACAGAACCAAACCTAACACCTGAAATGAAAGGGAATGTAAAATTCTCAAATGTAACATTTAAGTTTAATGATTCGAATGAGAATCAATTAGTAGATGTTGATTTTGAAGTGAAAGCTGGAGAAACCATCGCAATTGTTGGTAAGACTGGTTCTGGTAAATCAACACTTATGAATTTATTGGTTCGAACCTTGGATTACCAAAATGGTGAAATAACCATTGATGGTATGCCAATTACAAATATTGAAAAACATCACTTAAGAGATCACGTGGGAATTATTTTACAAGAACCATTCTTATTCTCAAAAACTGTTCAAGAAAATATCGCGATTGCAGATAAAGAATCTACGAATGAACGTGTAGAAGCCGTTGCGAAAATTGCGAAGGTTCATGATGATATTGTCAACTTTGAAAAAGGATATGAAACATTAGTAGGAGAACGTGGAGTAACGCTATCTGGTGGTCAAAAACAACGTGTTGCGATTGCTAGAATGTTATTGAAACCAAAACCTATACTAATATTCGATGATAGTTTAAGTGCAGTGGATACAGAAACAGATATTCAAATCCGCAGAGCACTGAATAAGGAATGGAAAGCATCTACTGTGTTTATCATTACACATAGAATAACAACTGCTAAGGAGGCAGACAAAATTATCGTATTAGAAGACGGTAAAATTAAAGAAACCGGAACTCATAAAGAATTAATTAAGAGAAAAGGTTTATACAATAATATATGGGAAATTCAATCCAAGATTGATTTCCAAATTGAAGGCGGTGAAGAAAATGAATGATTACTTACACGATGAAGAGAGCTTCACGTCTCAAAAGATTGATTGGTCGATATGGAAAAAGATAATTGTCTTCATGAAACCACTAAAGAAATATGCAATTCTAGCTGTCGTATGTATGTTAGTATTAGCATCAACTGATGTTATATACCCTTATTTATCGAAATTCGCTATTGATGATATCATCAGACCGAATATCGCTAGTAGTGGTCCTGCGGACTTATCGAAATTATCAATATTTATAGGCTTATACATTGGCTTTATGGTTATACAATCTGTAATGGTATATTTGTTTATCTTGTTTGCAGGTAAAATTCAAACCGAATTAGCTTACAACATACGGTCGAAAGCATTTTACCATTTACAAGAATTACCATTCTCATACTACGATCGTACGAGAGTAGGATGGATTATGGCAAGGATGACGAGTGATTCAAGAAACCTAAGTGAATTGTTTTCATGGGGGTTGATTGATTTAGCTTGGGGATTCTTCCTAATGATACTATTGGTTATTGTGATGTTTGTTGTCAACTGGATACTTGCGCTTGTTACAATAGCGGTGGTTCCGATTATGATGTTGGTATCATTCTTCTTTAGAAAGTATATCTTAAAAGCGTATCGTGATATTCGAAAAGTAAATTCGAAAATCACAGGAGCTTACAATGAAGGTATCACCGGAGCAATGACAACAAAAACATTGGTATTAGAGGATTCAAACTTCAATGATTTTGATGACTTAACAACCGATATGAGAAGTCGTTCGATTCGAGCTGCAATGATTCAAGGACTATATTTCCCTACAATGATATTCTTAATCACATTAGGAGTAGCTATGGTTTATGTAGTAGGAGGGAATTTAGTAATTGAACTCAGTATCTCTGTTGGTACATTATATTTATTTACCAACTATGTATGGCAGTTCTTTGAACCAGTGAATAACCTCGCTATGATTTACGCGAACTTCCAACAAGCTCAAGCATCTGCCGAGCGAATCATGTCCTTAATCGAGACGGAACCAGATATCAAAGACAGACAAGAAATCGTTGAAAAATACGGAACGTTGTTTGATTATAAAACAGAAAACTTTGAAGAAATCAAGGGGGATGTTGAGTTTAGGCATGTGACTTTTAAGTATCATATTGGAGAACAAGTATTAACAGATTTCAATTTGAAGGTTAAAGCTGGAGAAACGATTGCACTTGTAGGACATACTGGTGCTGGAAAAACAACGATTGTGAACCTGATTTGTCGTTTCTATCAACCGACAACTGGAACGATTCTAGTTGATGGAGTGGATTATACTGATCGCTCTATGGGATGGTTGCATTCGAATCTAGGATATGTATTACAAGACCCACATCTATTTAGTGGTACGGTATTAGAAAACATTCGCTATGGAAAACTAACCGCTACCGATGAAGAAGTTATCGAGGCTGCAAAAGCAGTAGAAGCCCATGAGTTTATTAAGAAATTCGAAAAAGGCTACGAAACAGAATGCGGTGAAGGTGGTTCTAGATTATCAGTAGGACAAAAACAATTGATTAGTTTTGCAAGAGCAATTTTAGCAGATCCAAAAATATTAGTATTGGATGAAGCGACGAGTTCTGTAGATACAGAAACCGAACAAATTATACAAATTGCGATTAGTAAACTTCTCAAAGGACGCACAAGCTTTATTGTTGCTCACAGACTTTCTACGATTGTTCATAGTAATCGTATCTTAGTATTGGATGATGGAAAAGTTATCGAAGAAGGTACACACAAACAATTGATTGAAAAAGCAGGAGCATATCACAGACTATATACGAACCAATACTCTGAAGAGATGTTGGAATTATCAATTCAATAAAAGAAAAAGCATTGTTTTACGACAATGCTTTTTAAAAGTTTAAAGAATGGAATTACAGAATTAAAATCCTATGTTATAATATAATAAATATAATGAATGAAGAAGGTGATACCAGATGAAAAAAATTATAGCAGTGATCATTTTACTATCCATAACTGGAATCGTATTGTTTATTGTGTTTTTACCAAAGAATCTTGATCGAAATGAAATTTTATATCGTTCTTTAGTTACATATGAGGATATTGTATATAAAACTATTGATAATGAATCGTTAGAACTAGATATTTTGATGCCAACAAAAAGTGTATTTGAAACTATTCCAGTTATCATTTATATTCATGGTGGAGATTTTGTAGGTGGAGATAAAGCTGACTTAACTCTAGATATCAGAGAAGACCTTGTACCAGAAATACTGGATGCAGGGTATGCAATTATCGCTGTGAACTACAGATTGCTTAATGAAGACAGACATTTTCCTACTTGCATTGTAGATGTAAAGGATTCTATTCGATTTATTCATTCTGTATCTGATACTTATAATTTTGATGAAAGCAATTTTGGAATATGGGGTAATAGTGCCGGCGCATATCTAGCACTGACTGCTGCATACAGTCCAAGTGGAAACTACTACGGTGAGTATGGGTTGAGAAGTTATTCAGCCGAAGTGAATTATGTGATTGATATGTATGGACCGAATCAAATCGTTTCTATGGAAGAGATTAATACAATGACAACGCCTAAATTACTAGAGACTCAAGACAAATTAGATATTTTGTTCGGTGGAGTGTATGATATATACGATTTAAATGCTGCCGATTATATTACAATGGCTGTTCATAATCCAAACTCTTATGTGTCTAATGATACTGTTCCAACCCTCATTATCCACGGTAAGCTTGATGATGTGATTGATATTAAACAATCTCTCTTATTAGAAGCCAAACTGGATGAGTATGATATTGAATATGAGTTCTATGAAATATTAGGTGGAGAACATGGTCTTGCGAATGTTTCATTATCGGAAGAACAAGTGATTATTGGGTATGTATTAGATTTTATGGAAAGTCACTACGTCGACTAATAAATTAAGTAAAACACTAGAGAAATTCTAGTGTTTTTTGATATAATATAGAAAAGAGGTGAGGATATGAGATTGCCAGGATTCATTGATAGCCATATGCATGTATTGGGTCTGGGATATGTTACATTTAATTTAGACCTTACAAAAGCAACTTGTATCGAAGATATTCAAACCATCATTCAAACTTCTAAACAAAAAACGATGATCATTGGTAGAGGTTGGAATCAAGAAGAATTGTTAGAAAAAAGAATGCCCACTAAAAATGATTTAAACGCTGCTTGTAGTGATTTACCAATTGTTTTAGTTCGGGTTTGCGGTCATGTTATTGTAGTCAATGATGCGATGTTAAAGCTTGCTGGAATCACTTCTGACTCTAGCCAGATTCCTGGAGGAGAGTTCTCATTTGAAACCGGAATATTTTCTGAAAAAGCACTGAATCTAATTTACGATAACATGCCAAAACCAACGAAAAATGACTTGCGTAAATACTTTATAAAAGCAGATGAAATATTACTGTCAAAGGGAATCACTTCTGTTGCTAGTGATGATTTCTCAACACTAGCAGTTGATTATGAATTGATTATTGAAACGGTTAAGGAACTGTACGAAGAACAATTACTTCATGTCCAAATTACCGAACAAGTAAATCTTCCTTATAACTTGCTTGAAGAGTTCATCGCCAAAGGCTATGTCAATAAACGCTTTGGCTTGTTTCAAATAGGCCCTCTAAAAATACTGGCAGATGGTAGCCTGGGAGGAAAAACTGCATTCTTAAATGAACCCTATGAACTAGAATCAAACAACCGAGGGATTCAAACGTATACAGATGATGAATTGTTGGATTTGGTGTATCTAGCAGACTCCAACAATATGGATGTTGTTATCCACGCGATTGGTGATGGTGCGGTCGATCAAGTTTTGAATGCCTTTATCGAATCAAAGAAGATGACAGAGCGAAATCATCACAAGCACGCTATTATACATGCTCAGCTTGCAACGAATACACAAATAGAGAACATGGTAGAACACCAAATAGGTGCGATTGTACAACCAATATTTTTAAACACTGATATTCCAATAATTTTTTCAAGAATAGGTTCAAGAGCGAAGGAATCTTATTTGTTTAAAACTATGTATGACCAGGGAATAAAAGTAGGATTCAGTACCGATTGTCCAATTGAACCAGTCAATCCGTTCTATAATATATATACTGCAATATCTAGAAAGAGTCTTAAATTTCAAGCATTAGATGCATTCTTACCAGCAGAAGGCTTTGATATTAAGTCTGCTTTAAATTGTTATATAAATCACAATTACAATTATCTCTATGATAATTACAATACAGAAAGAGATTATATTGTTATTGATGAAGACATCTATACTTGTAATGTAGAAGACATTCCAAATATTCAAGTGTTAGAAACTTACATTAATAACGAATTAGTTTATAAAAAATAAGGAGAGAATTTATGAAAAAGTTTTTTAAAGAATTCAAAGATTTCATGAGCAAAGGAAATGCATTTGATTTAGCAGTTGGTCTAGTAATAGGTACTGCATTCAATGCAATTGTTAAAAGTCTAGTAAATGATATTATTATGCCATTATTGGGCTTAGTGGTGAATACAGATATTACAAAATTATATTGGGTATTACGAGGAACCGCTGCCTATGATGTAACAACCGGAGCGTTAATCTTAAGTGAAAATGCTGTATTGATGAGATATGGGAGCTTTTTAGAAACAATATTAAATTTCTTAATCATTGCACTTTCTATATTTGTTGCTATTAAAGTGATGAAAAAATTAGAGAAAAAAATAGAAGCAGCGAAAGAACTTATATTCAGTGAACCTCAAGAACCAGCGAAGGAAACAGAATAAGTTACGAAGCAATAATGGATGTATCTCAAGCGGAATTTTTTTTATTAAGAAAATAAATTCTATGATATAATTAAGTGCAAAAAAAAATGAAGGGATGAGATCAGTATATGAGTATTACTTTATGGATTGTGTTCATGTTGGTTGCTATAGTATCGTTTATACCTATCACGATATTGGGACTGTTCAATGTGAATAAAAAATACCACTACTTTAAATATCTTAGTATTACGTTATTTCTATGGACGATTGTAACGTTATTAAGATTTGTTGTGATTGAACCCACACTGCTGTATTACTTGTCTTTAACAATATATCCAATCATATTTGCATTAACTAGTATCTTGTTTATTGCTGTTTTGGTGTATTTGGATAAGAAGGTATATACCTTGTCAAAGATTTTGCTGATTGTATTCTTTATTGTGGACACGATAATAGCATTTACCAATGCAAATCATCAATTAATGATTGAAGTGTTGCCAAGTGCAACCTTGCAATTTTCAGATTTCACAATAGCGAGTAATGGGGCGTTCTTCTATGTTCACACAATCGTTTCTTATGTGTTATTGATATATATTATCATTTTGATAATTGCAAAATTATATAAAGACATTAAGTTGGATCAAGATGTAGTGCCTTTCGTTATCATGGTTGTTGGCATGATTGTTGGCATTTCACTGAATGTCGTTCATATTTTATTTTACACATTCACTTTAGATCCCACCTATATTGCATTTGTATTAATCATTTCCACATTATACTATATTTTCTATATACGAGATTTGCGCTTAATACTAGAATTTGATCGCAATAACTTTATTTTGGATAATTTAAGAGAAATGTATCTCGTAGTAAATCAACGTCAAGAGGTTGTTGATGCTTCCGATGAATTTCTAAAATCATTTGATATTGACTTATCCGAAAATTTAAGTTTCCATCAGTTGGTTGAGTCTTTAAAAGATAAGGCAGTCATCTATGAATCACACGATCAATTAGAAGGCGAGTTTCGTTCTGGGTACCGTTATTTACATATGCAGATTAAACCAATACGACTTCCATTCTTTAAGTACTCGGGAAAATTCTATATGTTTTATGATGAAACGTCAAATCGAAAATATATCAATGATGTCAATTATGTAAAATCACATGATTTAATGACCGAATTATATAATCGTAATCATTTTGAAGAACTAAAAATAAAGATGGACAACACTTCGGAAAACTATGCACTCGCAATGTTTGACTTGGATGGATTGAAACTGTTCAATGATTACCTAGGTCATGAAGCAGGGGATCAATTGATAAAGGATTTTGCTGATATGTTTAAATAC
>Ga0075122_10000736_pt1 | contig 24815 bp, 24 predicted proteins | sample AntAceMetag02UKB_FD_69790 | JGI IMG/M metagenome (GOLD analysis project Ga0075122, IMG submission 69790) | Saline lake microbial communities from Ace Lake, Antarctica - Antarctic Ace Lake Metagenome 02UKB | ecosystem: Environmental > Aquatic > Non-marine Saline and Alkaline > Saline | place...
TATTGAGGCGCGAGTGGAAGAAATTTTTGAAAAGATTGATGAAGAATTAAAAAAGATTGACCGATCAGGCATGCTTCCAGCCGGAATATTTCTAGTCGGCGGTGGAGCCAAACTTAATGATTTAGTTGATTTAGCTAAGAAGAAATTGCGCTTGCCAGTTAGCTTAGGCACGCCAAAAAATATTAATACAGTTATTGATAAAGTTGAGCGGTTAGAATTTTTAACAACCTTAGGGCTCGTAATCTGGGGGGATAGCTTAGATAGCGGCGGTAAGGGTGGATTTAATTTAGGCGGACCAATCGGTAAGACGGCCGACAAGACGGTTAAAAAAATAAAAGAGTGGATGTCCTCCTTAATCCCCTAATTATTTATTTTTTTAAATATTATTAGAGGTGTATAAAAAATTTGTTCACCTTATAAGTAGCTAGGTTTTAAAAGCCTTGCTATTTTTTTTATAATAATATACAATATAATTAGTTAAAAGCTTATAATTAACTTCATTAACCATATGGCAGAAGTAAAACCAGCGGCCGAAACCTTTGCCAAAATAAAAGTTATTGGCGTAGGCGGTGGTGGCGGTAGTGCGATTAATCGCATGGTAGAAGGAGGGATTAAAGGCGTTGAATTTTTAGCTATCAATACGGATGTGCAGGCTTTGCATTATAATAAAGCTGGCCAGAAATTGCATATTGGAAAAACAGTTACCCGCGGTTTAGGCGCCGGCATGAATCCGGAATTAGGACGACAGGCGGCTGAAGAATCGCAAAATGAAATTAGAGATATGCTTAAAGATTCTGATATGGTTTTTGTTACCTGCGGTTTGGGCGGCGGCACAGGCACGGGAGCTTCACCGATCGTAGCGGAAATTGCCCGGGATTTAGGAGCCTTAACCGTAGCCGTTGTGACGAGGCCGTTTCAGTTTGAAGGCGGGCAGAGAAAAAATATTGCTGAACGAGGTTTTACTGAGTTAGCCGATAAGGTAGATACAATCATTACTATTTCCAACGATAAATTATTACAGGTTATAGATAAAAAAACCTCTTTATTAGAGGCCTTTATGGTAGCTGACGATGTCTTGCGCCAAGGCGTGCAGGGGATTGCGGAAATTATTACCGTACCGGGTATTATTAATGCTGACTTTGCCGATGTTAAAGCGGTTATGGCTAATGCCGGTTCCGCACTAATGGGCATCGGCCAGGCCGCGGGCGAGAATAAAGCGATTGAGGCGGCTAAGGCGGCTACTAATTCACCGTTATTGGATATGTCGATTGAAGGTGCGCGCGGAGTCGTCTTTACAATTACCGGCGGTCCGGGATTAGGAATGAATGATGTTAACGAAGCCGCTAAGGTAATTACCGCTACGGCTGATGAAGACGCTAAGGTAATTTTCGGGGCTGTGATTGATGAGAAGCTTAAAGATGAGGTAAGGATAACGGTCGTAGCGACCGGGTTTGACGGCCGGGAAAGGGATGCGGTTAAGTCTGTTAGCCCTGATATGTCTTATACTCCTAGCTCGTTTATTGAAGATGAGTCAGCTCAGGCAGAAACAGAAGATAAAAAAGCCAAGCGGAAAAAGATTTCCTCCTTAAAGGCGGCTCAGGCCGAGCCAGCCGCTAATAAAAGAGGCGAAGAAGGAGCGTTGGAAGAAGATGATGAATTAGGCATTCCAGCGTTTATCAGGAAAAAAATGATGTAAGTTTAAAATTTCTTTTATATATAAATAAACCACCAGTTTTATCTGGTGGTTTTTGTTAGGTTGACAATAATTATATTTTATGCTAAGATGCTACAATAAGTAAAAATATTATAGTTCATTACAATTTATTATCACTTACTTTTATAGGAGGAAATAGGGATGACTACTAATGACAAAGCCATTAATGTAGAAGAAGTTGCAAATGCGCTATTAGTATTGCCATTTGCAACCGATCCTAATGATTGGCCGTATCGGGCAGATATTCTGAAATCTGGGCAATATTCTGTCTGGGTTGAAATTTGTCACCAATGTTCTGAACAAGCAAAGAGTTTAGTAAAAAAGGTCTGGTTTTTGATTGAAGAAGCTAATGCCCGTCGCCGACTTGAATCTTTTGCCGAATTAAAGCAGGCCGGAGATTTATTATCTCAAGCAAAAACAATGGTTGATGAGTTGGACACAGGTGATAGAGTATTAATTGCTCGTTTATATGAGCTTATCGGCTATCACGGAGGCTGGGTTTATGGGCCTTTGGGGAATTTTGAATTTGAAGCTAATTCTCATAATCTTTCTCTGCAAGCAGTTAAGGAGGGTGAAGATGAAAGAGGTATTTTATTCGCCGAATATCATATTTCTTATGCTGACTTAAAACAAAGCATAGCCGTAAATAAAGATATTCAGGTAAAATACGAATCTTTTGTAGAAGTCCACAACAAACTTTTTGCTCATCTTATTGCGGAAACAGAAGAAGATAAGCGCTGGCGCTCGAATCTTCAATTTCATTTTCTTTTTTTCCGGTGGTTAATCAAGAGAGAAAAACCGAGCCAGAAAGAAGTTAAAGCCATTGAAGCGGATGGCAGGGAAGATATGTACGGCGCTATAGAATTAATAAACGCTTTAAATTTAAGCAGTTTGGATAAAGTTATTGATATATGCCGGAGCATTGATCAAGCAAGGGCTGATAATTACTGGTATTATTTAAGCCAGATTGTATTAGCAAATGCTCTTCACCGTCAGGGCAACAAGAATGATGCTTCTGAGATATGTAATAAAATTGCTAAAATCCGTGAAGTTACTAGTATTCATTTATCTCAGGCAATTATTATCGCCGATCTTTGGAAACAAGATAAATAAATCCAAAATTTAAAAAATCACAAAGCGTGTCTTAAATAGATACGCTTTTTTAATATTAAAAAAGACTGTGCGTAAACACAGCCTTTAATACTAAAGCAGAATCTGATTATTCAGAGTCTGCTTCAGGATCTTGAACAACCGAAGTAGTCTGTTTCGTTGGGGTTTTATTTTCCTCCTCGTAGACATAATTAGTGTAGTAATAAAAACCGCCAATTATCATAAGAACAAGGATGACGCCCAATGCCATTGCGTGGTTGTTTAGCCACCTTTTCATTATTTTCACCTCCCTTAGCCGGCCTCGGGTTCTCCATCGGTGTGGGTTTGTACTCTTAGACTTGATTCGTTTTTCCCTATTATGTTTAATAAGGCAAGGCCGTAGAAGATAATTCCGATCATCAGGATTAAGGTGCTAGTTATTAAGGCTCTTTTTTTAATCATTTTACCTCCCCAAAAAAAATTTAAGTTGTTTATGAACTTTATATTTAAATCTTTATCCTATTTAGAAAATTTGTCAAGAATGTTGGTCAGTATATGTAGAGGAGGGAAGTTTTCCACTTATCCACAGGGAAATTAAGCCAGTTGCTTAGCTTGATTTTAAGATAGAGATTATGAGAACATAAAAACGTCTAAAATTAGGCAAGTTAGGCAGGGTTGACAAAGGGTTATACCAGGTGTATACTATTAGTATATACAATATATAGTGGTTAGACACCATAAAGACCCACTAGATATAGTTATTAGTCCTAAAAGGCCAAAGGACTAGATAAACACCTGAAGATCCTTAAAAGGGGGATATTTTAAGAGTAAGATAAAAACAAGGGTGTTTTTTTATTGCCTAAAAATGGCTTAATGATTTATTAAAAATTTTATTTATATATGAAATGTCCAGTTTGCTATTACCTAGACACCAAAGTAGTTGATTCACGAGTAGCAACCGACGGTTTGTCTATTCGGCGGCGGCGGGAATGCTTAAAATGCGGGTTTCGTTTTTCAACTTATGAAGAAATGGAAATTTTAGATTTAATGATAGTTAAGCGGGACGGGCGAAGAGAATCTTATAACCGCGATAAGTTAACTAAGGGCCTAAAGCGAGCTTTAGAAAAACGACCGATTACCGAAGATAAGTTTAAAAAGTTAATTCATTCTATAGAGCGGGATTTGCAGGTTTTGCGCAAGAGTGAAGTAACCTCAAGCCAGGTTGGTCAGATTATCATGAAGTATTTAAAAAAGTTAGACCAAGTCGCTTATATTCGCTTTGCGTCAGTTTATGAATCATTTAAAGACGCTCAAGAATTTAGAAAAGAAATAAATAAGTTATTTAAGACCAAGGGCAAAAAGTCATCCACCTTCGCCAAGCCTGCCTGCCGGCAAGGCAGGGCGAAGCAGGAAAGTAAAAAGTAAAAAGTCGCTGGTATTTACCATTTCTTGCAGAGTTTTGAAAATTTTAAATTTAAAAATTAATAACACATATGTCAGATACTATTACTCAACTTAGAAAAAGGTCAGGTGAAATTACTGATTTTGACCAGGCTAAAATTATGCAGGCTATTAATAAGGCGGCCGAAGCAGTTGGTATTATTGATGAAGAGATTGCCAAAGAATTAAGCAATGAAGTAATTGAAATCGTTAAAAATAAATTTCACTACCGCAGTATTCCGGCTGTAGAAGAAATTCAGGATATTGTGGAAGAAGTTTTAATAAGAAATCGGCGGATAAAGATAGCTAAAACCTATATTCTTTATCGAGATCAGCGGGCGAGATTGCGTGAAATGGGTAATATGGTTAATTCTAATGATTTAATGGAGCGCTATATTAAGCAATCTGATTGGCGAGTAAAAGAAAATTCTAACATGGGTTATAGCCTACAGGGTCTTAATAATCATTTAGCTTCAACAATCTCTTCAAATTATTGGCTTAATAAAGTCTATACAGCCAATATAAGAGAAGCCCATAAACAGGGACAGATTCATTTGCATGATTTACAAATTTTAGCTCCTTATTGCGCTGGCTGGGATTTAAAAGATTTATTAATGCAGGGTTTTCGTGGAGTGAGTGGCAAGGTTGAAGCAAAGCCAGCCAAGCATTTCCGCACGGCTTTAGGCCAAATTATTAATTTTTTCTATACTTTGCAGGGAGAAGTGGCCGGAGCTGAAGCTTTTTCCAATTTTGATACTTATCTGGCGCCTTTTATCAGGTATGATAATTTAAATTACGAAGAAGTTAAACAAGGCCTGCAGGAATTTTTATTTAATATTAATGTTCCGACTCGGGTAGGATTTCAAACACCATTTACTAATATTACTATGGATTTAACTCCGGGTTCGGCTGTGGGAGAAGAAAATATTATTATTGGCGGTGAAGTAAAAGCGGAAAAATATAAAAATTTTCAGTCGGAAATGGATATGATTAATACGGCTTTTGCTGAATTAATGATGGCTGGCGACGCTAAGGGCAGGGTTTTCACCTTTCCGATTCCGACCTATAATATTACATCTGATTTTTCCTGGGAGTCGCCGGTAGCAGATAAAATTTTTGAAATGACAGCTAAATACGGCATTCCTTATTTTTCTAATTTTATTAATTCTGACATGAGCCCTGATGACGCTAGAAGTATGTGTTGCCGTTTAAGACTAGATAATCGAGAATTAAAAAAACGGGGAGGCGGATTATTCGGCGCTAATCCCTTAACTGGTAGTATCGGCGTGGTAACGATTAATTTACCCAGAATTGGCTATAAGAGTAAAACTAAAGAAGAATTTTTAAGCCAATTATTAGATTTAATGCAGATAGCTTATGAAAGTTTAGAAACCAAACGGGATGTTTTAGAAAAATTCACTGACGACGGGCTTTATCCTTATGCTAAGCATTATTTGGCTGGTGTTAAGGAGAGATTTGGAGGATATTGGAGTAATCATTTTTCTACTATAGGCCTTATTGGTATGAACGAAGCTTTATTAAACTTTGAACCGATTAAAAAAAGTATAACTACCCCCGCTGGCAAGAAATTTGCTTTAGAGATAATGGATTTTATGCGGGAGAAGATGATGGATTATCAAAATCAATCAAATCATTTATATAATTTAGAAGCCACGCCGGCTGAAGGCTCTAGTCGCCGTTTAGCTAAAATTGATAAGGAAAAATATCCAGACATTATCGTCGCTAATGAAAAGGCGGTTCAGGCCAATACAGCCACACCTTATTATACTAATTCTACCCACTTACCGGTTGATTATACCGATGATTTATTTGAAGCTTTAGATTTACAGGACGATATTCAGGTTAAATATACCGGTGGAACAGTTTTTCATTCTTATTTAGGCGAGGCTATGCCGTCGATTGAATCAGTTAGAAATTTAGTTAAGAAAGTCGCTATTAATTATCATTTGCCGTATTTTACAATTACCCCGACTTTTTCTATTTGTCCTAAGCATGGCTATATTGCCGGCGAGCACCATTATTGTCCAATTTGCGATGAAGAAAATAATTATAGCGATAAAAAAGAATCAGTTCCGGAAGGACGCACAGAAACGGAAGTTCATAAATCAGAGTCAGTTGAGACGATTGATCCAATTGAGCCGATTAAAACGCCTGCTAAAGTGGCTGGTGAAGACGCAGAAATTGATCGGAATATTATTGAAGCCATAGCCTAGTATTACAAACTATTAATTAACTATACTTGTCTACCAATAGGCAGGAATATACGAAATGTATATAAAATAAGGAGGTTGGATAGATTATAATAATCTATCTTAACCCTAAAACAAAAATATGTCCCCAATTCAAACAAAAAGAACAGAGTGTGAAGTTTATAGCCGTGTTAATGGTTATTTGCGGCCAGTTAAACAATGGAATGACGGTAAGCAAGCTGAGTTTTACAACCGCAAAACCTATAAAGTTAAGACCGCTTAAATATTTTAGAAAACCTTGATAATTCTAATAATTTTATGATCATCGGTGGATTGCAAAAATTTTCCCTTTTAGATTATCCGGGTAAAATCTCAGCTATTGTTTTTACTCAAGGTTGTAATTTCCGTTGCGGTTTTTGTTATAACCCTATGCTTGTCTGGCCCGTTTCTAAGGCTGGCGAATTAAAAAATAATCTATCAGAAAAACAAAAGGGTCATGCTTTTATTAAAGAGGATGATCTTTTTGTTTTTTTAGAAAAAAGAAAAAATAAACTAGATGCCGTAGTTATCACCGGCGGAGAACCGACTCTTTGGCCCGACTTGCCCGAATTTTTAACTAAAATTAAAAAATTAGGGTATTTAATTAAACTTGATACTAACGGCACTAATCCGGTGATGCTCACTAATTTAATCAAGGGGAAAATAGTTGATTATATTGCTATGGACATAAAAGCGCCAGCTGAAAAATACGCTTTAGTGACTGGAGTTAAAATAAACTTTAAAAATATCGCAAAAAGTGTTAAAATAATAAGGCAGAGTGGCTTGCTTTATGAATTTAGGACCACGATTACTCCTGATCTGTTTGATAGAAACGATATTGATAAGATGGGTGAGTTAGTTAAGGGTGCAGAAAAGTGGTTTTTGCAGAAATTTAAATCAGACATGGATTTAGTAGATAACAAATTAAAAAGCGTTAAGCAGTTAACTACAAAAGAGATGGAAGAACTAGCAAAAATCGGAACAAAATATGTTAAAGAATGTAAAGTTAGATAGTTTTTAGATTGAGATTATTTAGACTCTTGAAATTTTTGGGATCATAAAAATCCCAATAATCCTATTAAAAAATTATGGAGGAAGAAATTAAGAAATTATTAAAAGAAAATTTAAAATTAAATCAGGAAATTTATAAGATGGTAAAAAATATTAAATCTTATATTTTTTGGCAAAGAATTTTTGGCGTAATCAAAATTTTAATTATTATCATCCCTCTTATTATTGGTATTATTTATTTACCGCCTTTACTTAAGCAGGTTACGGGCCAGTATCAATCCTTATTAGGACTTGGCCAAAATGATTTGAACTTAGAAAATTTATTAGGAGACGAAGGCTTGAATGTAAATTCTCTTTTGGAAGATTATCGAGCTGAAAAAATAAAATAAGCATGGTTTTAACCAGTTTTGAACAAAAGGTGTTAGCGGCTACAAAAAAAATTCCCAAAGGCCAAGTGAGTTCTTATAAGGAGGTGGCTAGATTTATTGGTTGTTCTCGGGCATCTCGGGCCGTGGGTAATGCTTTACATAAAAATCCCTATGCTCCAATCGTGCCCTGCCATCGGGTAGTTAAGACGAGCGGCGAACTAGGCGGATTTGGTGGCGGGATTAAAAATAAAATTAAACTGCTAGCCTTAGAAGGTATAGTGGTTAAAAATTACAAAATAATTAATTTTAAAAAAGTTTTTTATAAGTTTTAATAATATGAATAATGGGGTTACAGTTTTTGCTGAAACAACTTTCCGCAATGAATTGAAAAAATTTGGAATTAAGCCTGACGACCGACGCCGCCATATGTATTTAATTGGGAAAACCGGCATGGGCAAATCAACTGTGCAGGAGAATATGATTATTGAAGATATTCGTGCTGGTCGGGGTGTAACCGTAGTTGACCCTCATGGAGATTTAGCGGAAAAAATTATTGAGTACATTCCGGTGGATAGAATTAATGATGTTATTTATTTTAACCCGGCGGATATGGAATACCCGATTGCTTTTAACGTTGTTGAAAGCGTTGACCCCAGCCAAAGGCATTTAATAGCTTCTGGGCTAATTGGAGTTTTTAAAAAATTATGGGCTGATTCCTGGGGGCCGCGTTTAGAATATATTTTGCGCAATGCAATTTTAGCAATTTTAGATTACCCAGGTTCAACTTTATTAGCGGTCACCCGCATGTTATCTGATAAGCCATTCCGTAGAAAGGTCGTAGCCAAAATTCAAGATCCGGTAGTTAAAGCTTTTTGGGTTAACGAATTTGCTGGTTATGCGGATAAATTCGCGGCTGAAGCGGTTTCACCTATTCAGAATAAGGTTGGCCAATTTTTATCAAGCGCCTTAATTAGAAATATTGTTGGTCAGGTTAAGTCATCAATCAATATGCGCGAAATTATGGATGAGGGAAAAATTTTAATTATGAATTTAAGCAAGGGTCGGATTGGTGAAGATAATTCCGCTTTATTGGGCGCGATGATGATTACTAAAATTCAGTTGGCGGCTATGAGTAGAGTTGATATTCCGGAAGACAAGCGCAAAGATTTTTATCTTTATATTGATGAATTCCAGAATTTTTCTACGGAGAGTTTTGCTAATATTTTATCCGAGGCCAGAAAATATCGTTTAAACCTAATTATGGCCCACCAATATATTGAACAGCTTGATGAGACGGTTAGAGCCGCGGTTTTTGGCAATGTTGGTACCTTAGTTGTTTTTCGGGTTGGGGCGGTTGATGCTGAAGAATTAGTTAAGGAGTTTCTTCCAATTTTTACCGAAGAAGATATTGTAAATTTGCCAAAATATGAAATGTATCTTAAATTAATGATTGACGGTATTGCTTCTGATCCTTTTTCTGCTCGGGGTCTGCCGCCTTTAACTGAGGAAGAAAAAACCGGCACTAAAGATAAAGTTATTAAAGTTTCTCGCGAGCGCTATGCTAAAGAAAAAGATATAGTGGAAGATAAAATTATGCGCTGGCATGAAAATAGCGATGATGAAAATATTGAACCAGATAAAAAACCAAGAAGAAATAGTAATTATTCGTCCCGCTCAGTGGGATCAGGGCCATCCAATACTGCGAGCAGGCAGGTAGAGCGGGGAAGCGAGATAAATAAATCCCGGCAACCAAGGCCGCCTCAGAATTATAAAGAAGAATCAAGATCAATTTCGTCAGAAGATGATGTTTATAAATTTGATACGGTTTGTTCAAGATGCAGTAAAAATACGAAAGTTTCTTTTAAGCCAGATGGAGTTAGGCCGGTATTTTGTAAAGAATGTTTATCAACTTTGCGTGAAGAAAAAAGGCAAGAAACGGAAAACCGAAAGAAAAATAAACAGGTTGAATTAGAAAAAATTGAGCAAGAAGAAAAAGCCGTCTCATTGTCTGACTTAAACCAGGCTCACCCAGTGGATTTTAAAGATAAAAGAACTAAACTTGGAGATGGTCAGAATATAAAAGAGGGAGAAGAGATAAAAATTGAATAAATATTTAAGATATAATAGCCAATAACCAAACACCTGCCTACCGGTAGGCAGGAATCTCAATAACCAGTAACCAAAATTTATTTATTAAAATTTGGTGATTGATTATTGTTTGATTATTGGTTTTTGATTATTTTAATTGTATTTTTAACTTCAGAGCAATTAATTTATTTTATGGATTATTTAAAAATAGGGAAAGCAACTGAATTAAATGGTAAAGATAAACGGTTGTATCGTCGTTTAGAGATGTTACCGGGATTTTTATCATGGGGAACTTTAATTATCCTTTTGTTTGGCTCTTATTTTAGACCGGTTTGGGTAGCTTATTTTATTATTGCTTTTGACGTTTATTGGTTGCTACTAGTTTTATATTTAGGGCTTTATTTATTTTTTTCTTATCGGAAATTAAAGCAGAATATTAAAATAGATTGGCAGGCTAAATGCCGAGATTTAGTGGCCTCGCCCCAATGTTCCTTAACCTTTAACCCGACTTCTGGGCGGGAAGAGGAAGGAACTGATAAATGTTTAGCTAAAAATAAATTAATTTGGGAAGATATAACTCACCTTATTATTTTTCCCACCTATAATGAAAGCTTAGAAGTTATTCGCCTTAGTTTTCAAGGACTACTTGACGACGGTTATCCTACGGAAAAGATGATCGTAGTTTTAGCAATTGAAGGTCGAGCCGGACAGTCGGCGCGCGAAAGGGCAAAACAGATTAAGACCGAGTTCGGCCACAGATTTAGAGAATTATTTGTTACTATCCATCCGGACGGAATAGTCGGCGAACTTAAAGGAAAAGGGGCTAATCAGGCCTGGGCGGCTAAAAAGGTAAAAGAGGAAATTATTGATAAACAGGGGATAGATTATAATAAAATTTTAGTAAGCGTTTTTGATATTGATACTGTGGTTCGGCCGGGTTATTTTTTCTGTTTAACTTACCGTTTTTTGACTGTGGCTAATCCTTATCAAGCCAGCTATCAGCCAGTGCCGGTTTATCATAACAATATCTGGCAAGCGCCATTTTTTGCTCGAGTGGCGGCTACTTCTAATACCTTTTGGCAGATGATGCAGCAGATTAGGCAGGAAAAACTAGCTACTTATTCTTCTCATTCCATGACTTGGAAAGCCTTAGTGGATATTGGTTTTTGGTCAACTACTATGGTGTCGGAAGATTCGCGGGTTTTTTGGCATTGCCTACTTTATTATAAAGGAGACTATCGGGTTGAACCTTTGCATTTTCCAGTTTCTATGGATGCAACTATGGACGAAAATTTTAGGCAAACAGCCAAAAGTTTATATAAACAGCAGCGGCGCTGGGGTTGGGGAGTGGAGAATATTTCTTATTTAATTTTTAATGTTATTAAAGGATGGAATAAATTACCTAAGAGACAGATGGTTGGTAAAATTATGGTTCAACTTTATGGTTTTCATTCCTGGGCTACTAATGCTTTAATAATTGGCGTGATCGGCTGGATGCCTATGATTTTAGGCGGGAATCGATTTAATATAACTGTGCTTTCTGGTAATCTGCCGGTCGTTACTCGGTCCTTAATGACTTTTGCTATGGTTGGTTTGGTTTTTTCCGCTATTGTATCAACCTTGCTTTTACCGCCGAAGCCGAAGAAATATGGTTTTGTAAAAATAATTCAAATGTTTTTGCAATGGGCAATTCTGCCATTCAGTATTATTTTCTTTGGTGCTATTCCTGGATTAGAGGCTCAGACTCGTTTGATGTTAGGCAAATACATGGGGTTTTGGGTAACGCCGAAGAAACGTGCATAGCATATAATACATAGCATGTAGTATGTAGCACTATTAGATAATAGTGTTTTTTATTTGTTTAAAAACAGCTAATTTTAGATAAAATAATTAATTTTTTGTAATATATCTTGACAAAAATTAGAAAGTATGCTATGATGATAGGTCAGATGTTTTTACGTTTACTAAAGGTTTTTTCCTTAAAATCGTAGGAATATTTGTGCGGGAGATAAAAATCCCAATTAAAATTTGTATTTACATTCTCGCCATTTCTTATTTTTATAAGGAATGGCGGAACGTAATTATAAAAAATCCATCATAAAAAAAGTTAAACCTGTTTTTAGTGTAGAGATACATTGGATGCGGGTTTTTTATTTGTTTTTTTAGTTCTGGTTGGAATTTATGGTATAATAGTAATAGTATTTTGGGATTAGCATTTTTTATTTAGCTAGTGCTCTAATATACTAAATATTAGATACTAATCCCCAAAACCTATGAATAATTTTCATAATTTAACAATTGAATCATGTTTTAAAGAGTTGAAAACCAAGCCGGAAGGATTATCATTGGACGAAGCTAAGAAACGGATTCAGAAATATGGATTTAATAAATTAGAAGAAACTAAACCTCTGAGCCGGCTAAAAATTCTTTTATCCCAACTAGCTAGTCCGTTGATCTATGTTTTATTAATTGCGTCATTGCTGTCTTTTTTGTTGCGCGAATATGTAGATGTGGGTGTAATTTTAGGTGCGGTTATTCTAAATACCGTTATTGGTTTTTTTCAGGAAAATAAAGCAAACCAGGCACTAACTAAACTTCGGCAATTAGTTGAACATAAAGCCTTGGTTTTCCGGGGCGGCCATGAGTATGAGATAGATTCCAGCCAAATAACTTTGGGCGATATTATTATTTTACAGGCCGGCAACCGGGTGCCAGCCGACTCTCGCATAATTGAAGCTAATGATTTGCAAGTTAATGAAGCTAATTTAACCGGCGAATCAATTCCTTCGGATAAAACAATTAAAAAGGTAGACAAAGGAGCATCTTTGGCTGATCGAGAAAATATGGTTTATGCTAGTACAGTAGTGGTGCGCGGATCAGGTCGGGCCATGGTATGCGCTATTGGCGGGGATAGTGAAATTGGGGAGATCGCCAAATTAGTAAAGAACACTGAAGACGAAGAAACCCCCTTGCAATTACGTTTAGCAAAGTTATCAAAATTTTTAGGTCTGGCCGTGGCTTTTATTAGCTTATTAATTGTTGGCGTTGGCGTTTGGCAGGGGAGGGATCTTTTTGAGATGTTTATTACTGGCGTGGCAGTGGCGGTAGCGGCCATTCCGGAAGGCCTAGCCGTGGCTGTAACGGTCATTTTAGTTTTAGGCATGCAGAGGATTTTAAAGAAAAAGGCTTTGGTCAGAAAATTAATAGCGGCGGAAACCTTAGGTTCAACTACGGTAATTTGCACCGATAAAACTGGGACTTTAACTGAGGGCCGGATGCATGTTTCTAATATTGTCATCGGCGAAAAAGAATTTGAAATTAAGACTTTAGGGTCAAGGCAGGATATTGGCGAAGCTAAAATTGTTAGTTTGGCTTTGCAGGCTAGCATGATGTGCAATAATGCTATAATTGAAAACCCTAAAGATAAATTATCTGATTGGCGGATTATTGGCACGCCGACTGAAGCGGCTTTGCTATCAGCCGCGGTCCAGTCCGGACTTAGTCGGGAAGATCTTTTAAAAATAGAACCTAAAAAAGACGAGTTGCCATTTAGTTCTGAAACCAAATTTATGGTCACCCTACATAAGCGAAAAACCGGCGGCTATGTTTTATATGAAAAAGGCGCGCCTGAAAAATTATTAGAAAAATCCGTTAAGTTTTATCATAAGGGTAAAACTTCCCTGATGTCTAAGAGTGATGAAAAATTATTAATAAAAACTTATGAAAAGTTAACTAGCCAGGGTTTAAGAGTTATTGGCGTAGCTAAGCGCGAGTTTAAAAAATTAGACTGGCACGAGGACGAGGAAGCGGCTTGGGAAAAGATAGACAAAGAATTAACCTTTATCGGTTTTATTGCTTTAAAAGACCCGTTGCGTCCGGAAGCAAAAGAAACCATTAAATTAACTTGTCAAGCCGGGATTAGGCCGGTTATTATCACTGGCGACCATGCTTTAACCGCTCGGGCGATCGCTAAGGAAATTGGTTTAACTGTTAAGCAGGAAAATATAATGACTGGTGAAGAATTAGAAAAAGTTGATGATAAAAAATTAAAAGAGTTAGTTAAGCAGATTGATATTTACGCCCGGGTAAGTCCGCATCATAAATTAAGGATTGTTAAGGCCTTACAGGAGCGGGGAGAAGTCGTGGCTATGACCGGAGACGGCATTAATGATTCGCCGGCCTTAAAAGCGGCGGATATCGGCATATCTTTAGGCACTGGCACGGATATTGCCAAGGAAACGTCTGATATTGTACTCTTAGATAATAATTTTAAAACAATTGTGGCGGCTGTGCGCGAAGGTAGAATAATATTTGCGAATATTCGGAGGGTTATTACTTACTTAGTGTCTGACAGTTTTTCCGAAGTAATTTTAATAATCGGGTCTATTCTTTTTGGAATGCCATTGGCTATTTTGCCAGCGCAGATTTTATGGATTAATATTGTTAATGACGGCCTTCCAGATTTTTCCCTGGCTTTTGAAAGGGGCACCAAGGGTGTAATGCAACAAAAACCAATTAAAAAGAACATGCCGATATTGGATGGAGAGATGAAAGTAATAATTTTCGGCGTAGGAATCGTCAGGGATTTGCTTATCTTCGGTTTATTTTTTTATTTTTTTAATATGGGCGTGGAAATTAGCTATCTTAGAACCACATTTTTTGTTTTATTGGGCGTTAAATCTTTAACCGGAATATTTAGTTTGCGCGATTTGAATTGTCCAGTTTGGCGCTTAAATCCTTTTTCTAATTTATATTTAGTAGGAGCAGTTTCAGTTAGCTTTGCCTTGTTGATGTCAGCGGTCTATTGGCATCCGTTGCAAAAAATATTGCAAACAGCGCCGTTAACGGCTAATTCCTGGCTACTGATAATAGTTGTTAGCGTCATAAGTTTGATTATGATTGAGGTTGTTAAACATTATTTTATTAGAAAAATTAATTATCAGACTTAAATTCCATTAAATAATGCGGAGCAATTTAATGGGGTAAATATTAATAGAATTATGTGTTATGATAAAAAGACAGACAAGTTTTATAAATAGGATTTTATATAATCAGAAATTTTTAATTTTAATAGGTTTAGTAATTATTGTTTTAATAAGTTTTCCTTTAGCTAAAGCAGTAAGCCAGCGCTATAAAATTGATCAAGAAATTAAGTCTCTAGGCTTAGAAATTTCCGAATTGGAAAATACCAGCCAGGAGTTAAATAAGTTGATCTCCTACTTAGAATCAGACCAATTTGTTGAAGAGCAGGCGCGTTTAAATTTAGGGCTTAAAAAAGAAGGTGAAGGTGTATTAGTAGTTAAAGAACCGCCGGAATTTAATAAAATTTTCGGCGTTGGCTCTGATGATATGAATAATTTAAATTTAAAAAAATTATCAAATCCGCAAAAATGGTTTAATTATTTTTTTAATAAGCAAGACATATGAGCAAGCGCTTAGATGGTATAAAAAAATTAAGCGGCCAAGAATTAGCTAAATCAAGAAAAATTGTTTTAGATTCTATTGGCGAATCAGCTAGACCAGAGGAAAAACCAGCGCTAAGTCGTCCAGGCAGGCAACTGGATGGTTTAACGCCCTCTAAGAAAAAGCAGGCTAGAAGGGCTGTAAATATTAAACCTGAAGAAACGCAAAAAGTGAAAGAGCTTTTAGCCGAAGAAGAGTTAGGTAAAAACCAGGGTGATAATTTTACTGGTCAAGCGGAACTTGATCAGGATGAATTAGATAGGGCTAAAAGGGAAGAGCAGGCGAGAATTAAAACTTTAGTCCAAGAAAAAAGACAGGCTAGGAAGGATGAGAAAAAAGCCGTTAAAAATAAAGCTAAGACAGAAAAGCAAGAGCAAAAAGATTTAACTAGACAAGCTAAAGAGCAGACCAGACAGCGCCAAATTCAGGCCGAGAAAGAAGTCCAGGAGAAGAAAGATAAAATTAAGCAAGCCGCACAGGAATTTAAGCAAGCTAAAAAAGAGCAAGAGAAAAAAATAGTTGAAGAAAAAAAAGCCGCTAAACAAGAAGCTCAAGCAGAGATTTATAAAAAAAAGGAAGTAGAAAAGCAAAGAATAAAAATAGAGAAGCAAAAAGCTAAAGAGGAGAAAGCGCGGCTAAAGGAGTTAAAACGGGAAGCTCGGCGCAAAGCCAAACAAAGAAGAAGAAAAAAACAGCGCAAGGCAATAAAAAAGACAATGGCTATTTTAAAAAAGAGATGCAGAAATGCCTGGCAGTTTATTTTTAGCTGGACAGGAGCAAAAGCTGTGGCCAAATTTTTGGCTTGGCTGATTATCTGGGTTGTTGTTTTGGCGATATTTTTATATTTTGTTTTGGCTGTTCTCTTACTTAGATTTAATTCAGACGAAAAGATGAATAAAGCCATAGTCAATAATTTGCCTGTGCCAGCGATTGTTACTAAATTAGGCTTTATTAATTATCAGGGATACTTGGAAATAAAACAGAGCCTGCCTTTAAATTATGATGATACTAAGCTGAAAATTGAGATTAGGCATAAGGCCATAGTTGAAATTATTTTGCAGAGATTAGTTGATAAATATGAAATTAATTTGAAGGATAAAGTTATATATGAAATTTATAAAGAAATTAATGATAGTTTAGTGCTTGACCAAGAATTTAATAAAGTCGCTTTTTTAAGAATTAATAATATAAAACAATTTTTAGATAAGGGCGGAGACTTTTTAGATTTAGGAGAAAGATATGGAGATAATTATGGGCAAGAAGATATGATTGAATTGAGTAAGATTCAAATAAATAAAGTAGATGACATAATGATTACGGCTAACGGTTATTATATTATTGAAAATAACAATTTTATTTTTATTAAAGCAATTACTTTAACTGATTATCTGGCGAATATGCAGAGTAAGTTAAAAGTTTGGATATTGGTGGATTAGAAAGTGGGATTGTTGGGATATTATTTGATTTGGGATTATTGAGACATTTAGGATTATTGGGATTCTTAGGATAAAAAGTAGGAACTAAAATTCTTTAGTTCCTACTTTAATTTGAGCCGATGGCCGGGGTCGAACCCCGCAAACAAAATAAATTTTGTGCGGGACAAGCCGTCGACCTTAGCTTGAGCCGAGAATGGGATTTGAACCCATGACCTACGCGTTACGAGTGCGTTGCTCTACCACTGAGCTATCTCGGCTTTAAATTAGGAGCGGGTAACGGGAATCGGACCCGTGCCTCAACCTTGGGAAGGTCGCGTACTACCATTATACTATACCCGCACAATTTTTGTTCAAAATGTTTTTATGCTATAATTATATTGTTATAATAGTGCTAAGTCAAATGAATTATTTTAGAAAGATACAAATATCAATATTTATAATACTACTGACATTTCTAGTTGGTAGTTTTGTTTTAGCTAATGAAGCAGAATTTATTGCAGCTAATCCGCAATTTCATATTAACTTAGACCAGGCGACAATTGCTAAAGGTTATACAGTGGCGGCTTTTTCCGACCAACTTAAATTATCTTTAGTGCCGGGAATTTTAAGTGAGTCAACCGGGGTTTTAATGGAAGAAATTGTGGAAGATATGCCCACGCCCTGGCAGATGGATAAGATTAGTAGGATTTATCAATTTGAATTTAAAAATAAGGATGCTTATGATAATCATAAACCTTTTTATATCCAGTTTTCTTATGAAGAGGAAACGAATAATCATAAACAAGTATTTTTTTATGATAAGAATTTTTCCAGCTGGCGCCCTTTACCAACTAGGGATTATCCGGAAGAAAAATTTGTTCGCTCTTTAATTCATCTCCCTTTTGCCCGGATAGCGGTTTTTTCCAATCCAGAGGCTATGACAATCGGCCGGGCCAGTTGGTATGCTTATAAGGGCGGTAATTTTGCGGCTTCTCCTGATTTTCTTAAAGGGTCTCTTGTTCGAGTTCATAATCCGGAAAATGGGAAATATGTTGATGTAACCATAAATGATTATGGGCCGGATAGAAAATTACATCCTGACCGGGCGATTGATTTAGATAAGGTAGCTTTTAGCCAAATTGCTTCTTTAGGCTCAGGTATTATTGATGTCTGGCTTGAACCCTTAGAAATAAAGCCGGATAATCAGGGCCGGGTTTTAGGAGTAAGCGAGCCCGGGATTACGTCTGAATTAAATATAAGTTCTAAAGCGGCTGTGGTTATGTTAGAAAATAGCAAAGAAATAATTTGGGAAAAACAAGCTACTTCTACTCTGCCGCTGGCCAGTCTAACTAAATTAGTAGCAATTAAAGTTTTTTTAGATACCAGGCCTAGCCTAGATAGAGTAGTGGCTTATAGTATTCAGGATGAGGAATATAATTATGAATATTGCGCCAAATGGGAATCAGCTCGAGTTAAATTAGATAATAATGATATGCTTACTATTGAGGATTTACTTTATTCCACTTTAGTGGGTTCAGCTAACAACACAATTGAAACTTTGGTTAGAGTAGGCGGGTTGACTCGAGATAAATTCATAGAAAAAATGAACACTACTGTATCGGACTGGGGAGCTGTTAATACCCATTTTGTTGAACCAAGCGGGTTGTCTCCGGAAAATGTGAGCTCGGCTTTGGATTATGCTATAATAACCAAAGAAGTATATACTCATCCAATTATTAAGAAGGCTAGCATTATGCCTAGCTATGAATTTTATACCATTAACACTGAAAAATGGCATAGGATAAGAAATACTAACCAATTAATTGCGATTAATAAATTGCATATTACAGGATCAAAGACTGGTTATTTAGATGAGGCCGGTTATTGCTTAATGACCAGAGTGGATTTAGGCTATGACCAGATAATTGTAGTTACTCTTGGCGCTCCTACCCGAGATATTAGTTTTTCAGAGACAGAAGATTTAATTAAATATATAAAAAGAAAAATAGAGAATTAGTTTCAGCCAAAGACTGATTCGTTTTTAGCAAAAAATAGTTAATTAGTTAGATAGTTGAATAGTTTTAAAACTAAGTAACTATTTAACTACGCGACTAATTCATGATTAAATTATTGAATGTTTCTAAAATATATAAACCAAACACGCAGGCGCTGAAAGACGTTAATCTTCATATTGAACCCAGTGAGTTTGTTTCCATAGTAGGGCGGTCTGGTACTGGCAAGACTACAATCATTAAAATTTTAACCGGTGAAGAACGGCTTGACCAAGGAAAGGTTTTAGTCGGTGGTTGGGATATTACTAATATTGGTCGGCGGGAAACACCTTGGCTACGTCGGCAGATTGGTGTTATTTTTCAGGATTTTAAGCTATTGCCAAAAAAAACTTTAGCAGAAAATGTAGCTTTTGCTTTAGAGGTTTGCGGCAATACGCCGAAAAAAATAGACAGTATAGTGCCGCAAGTTATGAAAATAGTAGGATTAGAAGGTAAACTCGGGCGCTATCCACATGAAGTCTCTGGCGGGGAAAAGCAACGGGCGGCGATTGCCCGAGCTTTAGTGCATAGGCCGAAAATATTATTAGCGGATGAGCCAACTGGTAACTTAGATTCAATTAACGCTAATGAAATTATTGATTTGTTATTGCGGATTAATAAGTTTGGCACTACTGTGGTTCTAGTTACTCATAATCGCGAGGTTGTTAATAAGTTAAAGCGTCGGGTTGTTACCTTAGATAATGGTATGGTAATAGGCGACCGGGCAGTTGGAAAATATATTTTATAATTAAGATTCTTAGGATTTTTAGGATTCTTGGGAATTCCTATTCAAAAAAATGTTTTTGCTTTCGTTTGTTAGAATTATAAAATTTGGCTTGCAGGATATTTACCGCAATATTTGGTTATCAGTCGTTACGATTATTATTTTAATTTTGGCGTTGTTTTCCATTAATATGCTTTTAACCGTAAGTGTAATTAGTGATACAGCTATAACCGCTATTAAGGAAAAAATTGATATCAGCTTATATTTAAAAGCAGACGCGGCTGAAGAAGAAATTATAGCCTTAAAAGCCGAATTAAGTAATTTAGAGCAGGTTAAAGATATCACCTATATTTCTAAAGCCGAAGCTTTAGAATTTTTTCGGGAAAAGAATAAGGATAACCCGGAGATTTTACAGGCTTTGCGGGAATTGGGCCGGAATCCGCTAACTCCTAGTTTAGTTATAACTCCGAAAAGTACGGATTTAACAGACTCCTTAATTAGCGAACTTAATAAGCAGGATAGCGAGTTAATTGATTCACGAAATTTTACTGACCATAAATTGCTGTTGTCTAAAATTAATAATATTACTGATAAGGTAAAAGAGGTCGGCATGATAGTGAGTATAATTTTTATTCTTACCACCTTGCTTGTAGTTTATAATTCAATTCGGGTAGCAATTTATACGCACCGCAAGGAAATCGGCATTATGCGCTTAGTAGGCGCGTCAGATTGGTTTATTTATATGCCGTTTTTTTTGTCTGGTATAATTTATGCTTTAGTCGGCATATTAGCGATTATTTTAATATTTTATCCATTCCTTGGCCTCTTGCAGCCTTATTTAGAAGCATTTTTTTCCGGTTATGATATAAATATTTTAAGTTATTTTAACAGCAACTTTATTTTCATTTTCGGGATTGAATTTTTAGGCATAGCCCTGATTAATGTTTTAGCTTCTTTAATCGCGATTCGGAAGTACGCGCGAGTGTAGAGCACATAACCTGAAATGTGTAGTTAATCTTTACTTTTTTGGAATTTTATATTATTATATAAACAACCGCCGATAGGGTGGTTTTTTATTCGGGGGTCGCCCACCTACGTCCCGCTAAGCGTGACTTCGGTGGATAAGTCTAACAGCCTGCCCGCGGGCAGGAGCCTGTCAATTTATCACTTGCAAAAAAATAAATATTATTCGGGGGTCGTCTAACGGCAGGACAGCTGGTTTTGGTCCAGTAAATCGGGGTTCGATTCCCTGCCCCCGAGCTAAGCTCAGAAACACCTGTATTTACAGGTGTTTTTGTGTATATTTTAGTTCGAATCCTTGTTTCATGATTAATTATTATGATATAATTTTTATATAAATTAATGAATAAAAAATATGGAAATTATAAGAAATAAAGATTGGATTAAAGGTAAAAAATATCGTAAGAGAATTTTATTAGATAATTTTAGTAAAAATATTAATTTAATTGAGAATGTGATAGTTGAAGCTAATGGAAATATTCCTTTACACTATCATAATTTTACTGATGAAATTTTTTATATCGTTAAAAATTCAGCTTTTATGATTATTGATGATGAAAAGTTTAAAGTTATTGAGGGTGATATGATTTATGTAAATAAAAATGAAAAACATGGTTTTGAAAATAAAAATGATTCAGAACTAAAAATGATTGTTATGAAAATTAATTTTCAGAAAGGTGATTCATGTTTAAAATAATTAGAATATTTTTTTAATTTTGAATGATTATATATTAAGGTATTTATAAATATTATTAATATTAATTGATAAAACATCAAATATAGATTTGGTATTTTTATATTTTGACAAGAAATATTAATGGGTATATAATTATAATATAAGTTATAAATATTTTATTAATATTTATATAGATTAATTAAATTAATTAAAAAGTATGAAAATTGCAATTAGTTCAACAGGTAAAAATATTGATGATAAAATTGATGAGACTTTTGGTCGTTGTCCATATTTTATTATTGTTGAAATTAAAGATGGAAAAATAGGAAAAATTGAGACAATAGAAAATGAAAATATTAATCAAACAACTGGAGCAGGAGTTTCTACAGCTCAATTAGTTGCTGAAAAAGAAGTTGAAGCGATTATTACTGGAAATGTTGGACCGCGAGCATTGGATGTTTTAAATCAGTTTAATATTAAAATTTATACTGGTAAAGGCAGTATTAAAGAAGCAATTAATAGTTTTATTAATAATGAATTAGAAGAAATAAAGAAATGAAAATAGTAATTCCTACAAATAGTAAAATAGGTTTGAATGATGAAATAGCTGAACATTTTGGTCGTTGTTTAACTTATACCTTTCTTAATGAAAAAGGAGAAGTTTTAGAAATAATAGAAAATACAAGTGAACATAATGGTGGACAAGGATTGCCTCCAGAATTGATGAAAAAACATGGAGCAAATGTTTTATTATGTAAAGGTCTTGGTTCCAGGGCATTAAATTTATGTAAAAAATTTGATATAGATGTTTGTGTTTATCAGGTAGAAAAAGTTAAAGATATTTTTGAGTTATGGAAAAATAATAAATTAAAATTAGCCAGTAGTGAAGATACTTGCCAACATTAAATATGAAAGAATATAAAGTTGATAAATTAAAATGTGCTGGTTGTGGGGCCTGTATTCCTATTTGTCCTCATCAAGCAATTAAATTTGATAATGATAAAAAAGTTATCATAGATAAAGAAAAATGTAGACAATGTGGTAAATGTATGGAAGTTTGTCCTTTTAATGCTATAAAATATGAGTAAAAAAATTAAAAAAATTACAATTTTTTCAGGTATAAATAAATTTGGTAAAAAAGAGAATTTTAATAAAATTGAGATAAAATCAGGGGAAACTATAGCAGTAGTTGGTCCAACAGGCGCCGGGAAGAGTCAATTTCTTTATGATTTGGAGAGACTAGCTCAAGCAGATACAAAAAGTAAAAGAAAAATTTTACTTAACGATAAAATACCAGATAAAGAATGGAAAATTGATCCCAAAAAAAAATTGATTGCTTCTTTAGCTCAATCAATGAATTTTTTAACTGATTTACCTGTTGAAGATTTTTTAAAACTTCACATTCAGGCTCGAGGAAAAGTTGCTAATCAAAATTTAATTAAAGAAGTTATTGATGAAGCTAATCAAATTACTGGTGAGCCAATTAATTTAGAAATGAATTTATTGGATTTATCAGGAGGACAAAGTCGAGCTTTAATGATTTCTGATTTGGCTAATATTAGTATTTCACCAATTATTTTGATTGATGAAATCGAAAATGCCGGTATTAAAAAAGAACAAGCCATTAAAATTTTAGTCGAGGAAGGTAAAATTGTTTTAATTGCTACCCATGATCCGTCATTAGCTTTAAATACTGACAAGCGGATTGTTATTAATAATGGTGGAGTTGTTAAAATTATAAAAACAACTTTAAAAGAAAGAGGAATTGCACATTATCTTAATTGGATTGAAAATTCTACCCTAGAAGTTAGAGAAGAGATTAGGCAGGGAAAAAGAATAAAAGATATAAAATTATTTTGTGAAAAAATATGAAATTAATTGTTTTTGCTGGTACACCTGGCTCAGGTAAAACTAGTTTAATTAGATATGTTATTCAAGAGTTAAAACCTGATTTTAAATTATTTTTTGCTAAATTTGATTGTTTGAGAACTAATGATGAAAAAAATATTGCTGAAAAATATGGAATTCCAACAGTTAAAAAATTAGCTGGAGAACTTTGCCCAGATCATTATACTGCGTTAGAACTTCCAAAAATTATTCAGGAAAATCAAGATAAGGATATTATTTTAATTGAAACAGCTGGACTTTGTTTGCGTTGCTCACCTTATGTAAATGAAGGTTTGGGAATTAATGTTTTAGATATTACTTCTGGACATCCAAATCGCTATGGACCTATTTTAACAGATGCAGATATTGTGGCAATTAGTAAGGGTGATTTAATTTCTCAAGCAGAAAGAGAAATTTTTAGATATAATATTTTAGAGGTAAATCAAGGTTGTAATATTGTAGAAGTTAATGGTTTAACTGGCGAAGGTGCAGTTGATATTGCAAAATATATTAAAAATGCAGTTGACATGGACGGTAAAAAATTGACATTAAAACATAGCATGCCTTCTGCAATTTGTGGTTATTGTTATGGTAATAAAATTATTAATGATAAAGCTGTTCACGCTCGTTATTTAAAAGGTAAAGAATTAAAAAGTTTAGTTCCAAATTTAAATTGTGGAAAATGTGGTTTTAAATCTTGCAATGAGTTTATTAGAGCCGTTTTAGATAATAAAATTAAGAAGGAAAAGTGTCCTTTTATTAAAATTAAATAAATTTATGAAAAATACATTTAATGGTTATTTGTTTAATAGAATAGAAAAAATTGGTAACAAAAGATATAATCATGTTGGTTGTGAGGGTGATGATAAAAATTTTGGTGATTTTTTGTCTCAATTTGTTCCTAAAATAGGTACACGTCGAAAAGTTAAATTTACCATAGAAACATCAGGAGAAATAATAATAATTAAAAAAAATTAAATTATGCCATGGATAGATCAAAATAAATGTATAGGTTGTGAGCTTTGTGTTAATGAGTGTCCTGTTAATGCTATTTTTATGCAAAATGGAAAAGCAAATATTAATATGGATAAATGTATTCGGTGTGGAAAATGTCATGAGATTTGTTCACAACAGGCAGTTAGGCATGATAGTGAGAAAATTCCACAAGAAATTGAAAAAAATTATAAAAAAATTATAAAATTAATGAATTTTTTTAAAACTAAAGAAGAGAGGAGAACATTCCTTGAAAGAATGATAAAGCATTTTAATAAAGAAATAAAAATTGCAGAAAAAACAATTGAAAAAATTAATATTTTAAAGAATAATAAATAAATTTATGAAAATTGCAATTACTGGTGGTAAAGGTGGTACAGGTAAATCAATGGTAGCTACATCCTTAGCAGTTGAATTTGCCAAACATAAAAAAACAGCATTAATAGATGTTGATGTTGAGTGTCCGAATGATCATTTATTGCTTTCTGCTAAAAGAAAACAATATAATAAAATTTATCAACCTATCCCCAAGTGGGACATGAGTAAATGTATTAAATGTGGTAAATGCGCAAAAGTATGTAAGCAAAATGCTATTGTTTTTGTTAAAAATAAATATCCAGCTTTTAT
>Ga0075122_10000741_pt1 | contig 24699 bp, 28 predicted proteins | sample AntAceMetag02UKB_FD_69790 | JGI IMG/M metagenome (GOLD analysis project Ga0075122, IMG submission 69790) | Saline lake microbial communities from Ace Lake, Antarctica - Antarctic Ace Lake Metagenome 02UKB | ecosystem: Environmental > Aquatic > Non-marine Saline and Alkaline > Saline | place...
TGCTGCGAGGGTAATGATTGATACTAGGACTCTTGAGATTGTTGTGTTGTTCAACATTTTTTGTACTCCGTTTTTTGCCTTTCGGCTTTTTTTTTCATTTAGTTCGTATTGGTTAAATGTTTTGTTTTAGTTAGGAACATTACGGGTGTTCACGTCTTGGGTACTGTTTTTGCCGTGATTTTCATCGTTGTTACTCCTTTCGCTATTATATTGAGTTTTCTTACATGTTACGTAGGTATCCGTTTTCCCTCTTGCATGATTCGAGGTCATGTTGTGTGGCGGCGATTCTGAGGCTTAACATTTCTAGAAGCTCTTCTATTCCGATGCCTTCTGTTTTTGCCTTGGGATCGAGTTTGTTTATGATTTCGGTGAGCCGTTTTTGAGAAGTTTTTGTTTTTCTCATTATTATTTTAATTAGTTCTTCTTCTGTTATATTTTGATTTAGGTTTTTAATAATGAGTGGTTCGAAATATGATAGTATGCAAATTGTAATTTGTTTGGTTGCGTTTTTTTTAGTAGCCATAATAATTCCTTTATAATTATGAGTTAGTATTTAGGCACTCAAGCCGAGCTGATGTTGTGCCTAAGTTCGCCGGAGGATTCCGTTCCATCCTGCCAGCCAAGTAATTATTGTTTAAGTCGTTTGATTGTCGCTGGGTTCTTTGGATTTGGCGTTGTCGATTTGTTGGTTGTGGCGGTCGTCGGGTTGTTCTACTTCGTCGGTGCTGGGTTTGGATTGTTGAAAAATATGACTTAAAATTAATATCCCGAATATTACAGGACCTGTAACCATAATTCCCATACCAATTATGATGGGGGGAGTTTCTTTTTCAGCTATGATCGCGAGGATGGTTATTATTACTCCAAGAATTAAAGTTGTTAGTACTATTATTACAGGTGCTTTTTTGATTGACTTTTTCATTTTAGTCTCCTTTCGCTTTTGCAGATTAGTGGATTGTTGTTTTTGTTTAGATTGATTTACTTGTTTTAGTTTGGGACGTTAGTTGGGGTAGCCGAATTTGCACCAGTGAAGGAATAGGGCTATGAATAGAAAGACTGCTAGTGGGATGATGAAGCAGAGTATGCAGAGTTTGATTCCGTTGTCTATTTTTTTGAACATGGTTTTCCTTTCAGTTGTTTGTGGGGTTAGTATCTTGATATTATAAGTTGTTGACTATTGTTGACTAGGTTTGTTAGTGTTTTGGGCGTGACATGGTTTTTATTTATGAGGTTCATGCCTTTGCTGCCGGTGCAGACTTCGAATTCGGTTTCGAGTTCCATTATTAGTTCTATGGCGGTAGTCTTATCGCAATTGAGATATGCTATAAGGTCTGTTGTTGGTGTGAGCCCTTCTGCGTTGGGGCCTATGGCGATTATTAGAATCTCTATTACTTGTTCTACTGTTACTTGTTTTTTTGCTTCCATGCGTTTTCCTTTTGTTTTGATTGTTCTTAAATAAAGATGTAGGGTAACCTCCCCGTTAGCTTGCTGCTTTCGGTTCGGCTGCCCTACATTGTTGACTATTGTCTGAAACTCATTATGAACGGCCAGCATTTCCAGATAGCGAAACCTATGGTTCCGAATATTACGGATAGGACTATGGTTGCCTGGGTAATTTTTTTGACCTTGTCGGGGATTGAGTTGAGGAAACTTTTGAAACATATCTTCATGAAGAAGATTGCTAGGAACGCGGCTCCGAGTACTCTGGGACCGTTGGAATTGTATTTGATTGCGGTTTCTGTGCTGTTCTCTTTGATGGCTTGTCCGACTACGAAGGTTCCAGAGATTATGTTTCTGGCGTTCTCTTCGAGTTTGGTGAGTATGCCTGAGAACTTTTGGGAGATTAGTTCCTGTGCAACGATTTGGCTGCCCCATGTGATTAGAGTTATTAGTGTTATGAACATGGCAACTGATAGGATGAATGGGGTGATGCTTTCGAGGAGTTGTGTTTCCTTGTTGCCTTTGTGGAATTGTGTCCATATTGTTGCTAGTGTTATTAGTCCTGCGCCGATTACGTTGCAGACAACGGCCCAGTCTTCTGTTCTGTTTGCAGTGTGAAGTCCGCAACCTAGAATGATTGCTACGACTGCTGCCATTTTCATTAGATTGATTGTTTTCATTTCTTTCTCGTTCATTGGTCTATCTCCTAATAAGATAAAATTTCGTTCGTTAGTAAGGGGTGCTTGTTGTTATTTGGGCCGATTGCAAACGATGCTTTCGGGTTGGCTTGGTTGAGGCCAGTTATTTTTTTATTAGAAGTTTTTGGCAGTTTTGTTTTCTAGGTGTGAATTTGTGTATCTTGCCATTTCTTCCAGCTGTTCCTTGGGACAGACTTCTTTGTGTTATTCTATATCTGAAGTAAATTGCATTGTCTGTGAATTGTGTGCCGAATTCTTTTCTGAATTCTTTTACCATTTTTAAAAATTCGGGGGTTTCTTTTTTTATTGGCTTGCCGAGTTTCTCTTTATACCCCTTCAGCCAACGGTAATGTTTGTTATGCCATTTTCTTGGGTACATTGGAATATTCATTGTGTCCTTTCTTAGTTGTGGCCGTGGGATGCTATTGTGTATATGATTGCTAATATTGTTAGTCCTCCGAGGATAAACGCTATTAGCAAGTGAAAGTATCCGTAGCCTTTTTGTTCTTTGTCGGGGTTTTTCATTTTGGTTCTCCTGTAATTGAATTGGTTTTAGTTTAGCACAAGGCGGCGTAGGCTGCCAAGGCGAGCTTTAGGGTTTTTAATGGGAAGGTTATGTCGCTGATTTTTTTAAGTAGTTTTGTCATAACATCCTTTCTGTGAATTGTTTAGCGTGTTTGGTTATGAGTTCATCTCTTTCTTGTGTTATTGCTTCGATTTCTTTATGCCTTTCTTCGAAGTTTGGGTTGGACATGAATTTACGCATATCTTTGAAGACCTTTTCTATTTCTTTGTTTAGAAATGGTTCTTTGCAGAGTAGGAGTTGAAGTATAGGTTTAGCGAATTGATCGAACTCGTTTGATTGACTGGAGCCAAGTTGTGTGATAAGATATGTGAGTTCATTGAGTTCGGCACATTTTGCCAAGGCGATTCTTCTTTCTTTTTTGTCGTTCCTTGTTTTTGGGTTTCCGTTGTTGGATACTCTTAAGTCTGTCATAGCTTTGTTTAAGTCTGTTATAATGTAGGCTATGATGGAATTTCCTTGGTCGGAAGTTTGTTTTAATGCATCTATGTTTCCGGCTAGGAATTTTTTCCAGTGGGGCAGGGAGGCTGTTACGAACTCGAAGTTGTCTATGGCTTGTTCTATTTGCATGTTTAAATTGTCTATTTTTTCTTGCATGATTGTTCTCCTGTGTAAAAGTTGTTTATGTTTATGTAAGTGGACTCGAGACGGAAGGAGTTGAACCTTCAACCTTAGGGGATTAGTCTAATGCTCTGCCAATTGAGCTACGCCTCGTTTGGGAATGACTTCCTTTCGTTTGGATGTTTGGGTTAAGGGTTCGCGGCTGGGATGTCGGCTTCGGTTAGATGTTGGGCTGCGAGGAATTGCTTGAAGGTGATGATGGTGTATTTCAAGCGTTTGCAGTCTTCGATATTTACGAAGTTAAAGGTAGTCCCAGTGTTGATACATGTTTTTTCTTTGAAGAATCTCCAGATGTTGAGTTCTGTTGGATTTTCTTTATTGCCTTTCCATTTTCGTTTTGTTGCTTCGTAGAGTCTCATTAGTTTGTTGTACTCTTCTTGTGTTTGTACATTTACTCTTGTTTTTGACATTGTTTTAATTTTAATGGTCATAATAATGATTTCCTTCCAAAGTTTTGTAAGTTGTTAATGGGTTATGGGTTGTTGGTTAGTTTGCTACGAGTTTGTCAAGGTCTACGCCTTTTTCTCTGTCTTCTTCTCCGATTTTGCATTCGGTGAGGTCGCCTATTTTTCGTGATGCTACTCCTGTTGTTCCGGTTATGTCGCCAGAAAGATCTGAGACTTCTCCGTGTAGTCCAAGGTTGATTGCACCTATTATATTACTTACATCTCCTGTAATGTTTTGGGCACTTTCTGTGAGACCTGTTGCGTTGCCGTAAATGTGGGCGGTGTTTAGAAGCCCGGGGGGAGGACCTTCCACTCTTTCTTGATTGTCGTTGAAGTGGAATAGTTTTTTATTTATTGTTAATGCCTTTTTCATGTGTGTCTCCTAATTAGGGTAATAGATTTTCGATTGTTTGTTTTATCATGGGTTGACAAAACTTTACGATTGCTGCGAATGCTAGAATTAGTGCACCTATCCACAGTGCTAGTTTTATTCCTTTCATGGAATTTCCTTTCTGAAAAAATGGAGCCCTGGTGCGGCGTTGGCCAGTCGTCGCATAATTAGAGAGAAACCATAACTCTAATTTTTGTTGTACCAGGGCTCCTAATGTTGGTTTAATTAAAATGCTAAGCCCTTCCCATTGTAGAAAGATGGTTGCCGAAGTAGGGGTCGGGCTTAGCATTTATATTTATACGGACTCCGACGATTTGATTGGGTAAGATATGATGTCGTCGGAGTCCGCGGAGGAGGTCGAGAGGTCGCCGTGCAATAGTGTATTGCTTTGGGATGTGGCTGACCTTAGGGGTGTGATACATTTCCTTTTGGGCGAGAAAGTTGCTTTGGTTATTTCTCCTTTCCTGCGGTTGCAGATTTTGGGTTAGGGGTTAAGTTCTTCTGGGATGTGGCTTAATATTATTATTTCGACTTGTTCTTTGGCTTGGGCTATTGTGTCGGTGTCGTCGAAGAGGTTTGCCCATTCTAGTGCGATTTTGCGCCAGTTTTCTACCTCTTCCGAGTTGCTACCTAAGTTTTCGTTGATTCTTCTGAGGCAGTCCTGGAATTGTCTTCGTATTGCGATTTCTTTTGCTTCGGCTTGGTTGAGAGATTTGCTTGTTCTCATTTCTTCCTTGGTGAGTCTTGCGAGGGTTTCTTCTATTTCGCTTTTTGGATTTGTTGCTATCATGTGTTTCTCCTTGTGTGAGGTTTGGATTTGTAACGATACATCACAGCCCGTTCTTTTTAGGGAACGGGTTGGTGGCGAACCGTTAGGCCGAGGAGCTTAGTAGTTTGTTGCCGTCAGCAAGTCTTGTTGCGAACCATGAGTCTTCTCTATGGGTGTCGGTTCTTGGGTTGGTGTCTTCGATTTGTTCATCTGTTTCTGAGGATGCGCATTCTGCCTGGTTCTCTATTTCTCCGATTTTTGCCATAACACTTTGGTAGGCACTCCATGGGAGATTACTGTTGAATTCTTCTCGCCATGTTTTCTCGATTACTTTGAGAGGGCTATTGCGGTTGTCGTAATACTCGTTCCATTTTGTGTCCAAGATTTTCTTTGCTACGCTTTCAACTGCTTTGTCATATGACATAATTGTTTCCTTTCAGAGAAAATTCGTAGGGGCAACGACGCTTACATTTTGTTGTCTTGTTTACGAACCCCTACTAATTATTGGTTATAGTTATTTCCTTAACAATCCATTTGGTCTTTTACCTTGTTGTTTAGGTATTGGACCATTAGGCATTGTGCCAATCTTGCCTTCTTTGATATATCCGTGCTTTAGTAAAAAGGCTCTGAGTTCGCTTGACTCAAAGTCTTTGCCATAACACGCATCTTGGTCACAACCAAAGCAAAGTGTGAGCTTTTTCTTCTGACCATAAATTTTGAGATGGTCGAGCCAGCAAGTCCGATTAACCTGAGTTGCATTCAGTATGAGGTCTTGAACAATTTGGATATGTTCGGGATTTGTAATCTGGAAAATGACCTCGTCGAATTCGTTGCACTTGCTAATTTTTTCAATGCTAAGACCTTGGATATCGTTTACTTTTGCATTTCTATGCCAGGAATTGCAACCTGCAAGAACTATCAAAGTTATTGTTATTACTATTATGTTCATAGTAATCACCGCCTTTCTTTAATCTGTGATTTTTATTTCATTTATGTTTGCGTAATATTGTTGAAACCCGTATGTGGACGACGGCCCTTTGCCCAAAGGACCAGGAGGTGTGAATTTTATGGCATCCTGATAAGCTTTGTAAATAGTCTTGGATAATCTGAGGTTTTTTGCTACAGCTTCGCTGAATTCTCCGAAATACATTAAGACATCAGTGATGAATATATCTTTTTTCCAACCGCACCATACTTGGGAATTCCAGCGTATGCCAATCTGCCAGGCAAAGTCGCTATATAAAGCAGAATAGCATGAATGAGCATAAACAAAATCAATATCACCTATATAGATTTTCCAGGCGGCCGCACTTTTTGCTTTTGTTTCCCATTTGCCAAGGTCTTGATAATCAGGAGGCACAGGATGATTAGGGTCGTTGAAGTCGCTTCTCTTAAACGATACAATCCGGCAATCATATAATTTCAAAAGAGTTCTTGGAACGCCGTTTACTTTTGCGGTGCCATGCCCAATATTAATCCATTTTCTAATATCTTTATGCCTTGCTAAACACCAGCCGATGTTAGAATAAGTAGCGTTCTTATGATACAAATCAATATGTCCCCAATGAAATTGTTCGCAAAGGCGAATCCACTCTTTTACAACCTTGTAATTAATTTTGGTAATTTTTACATCAGGGCAGGATATTAACACAATTGCATTAGGGTCAACATTTGTCTTGTTGAATTTCTTTGTGACTTGCTTGTGCCAATCCTTGAAATCATCTGGTACAGCCATTATCATAAACTTTGCCGACGCTGGTGCAGCTGGTGCAATTTCCTGAAGATGCAATTCATAATAACTATTCTCAGAGAAAATCGCCGCAGGAATTTTATCGTTGATATTGCCTGAATAAACCTGAGTCCATATTACAATATCGTCGATGTCTGTGACGCTGACTTGTAAATCATATCCAGAATGCATCATAGATAACGAAACATCTTTGTCTTTTTCGATGCCCGAATCATCAACATAGTTAAGATTGCCATTAACCTCAATTGAGACATTTTCTGAAAGAGTGACATTGTTATTGGAGTCCAGACTAATTAGTTTTAAATCAAAGTCGCTGTTTCCATAGGAAGTGAAATCAACACTGCTGTAATCAGAACTTTCAATCTGTCCAATGAACTCTCCATTAAGAAAGAGATTTATTTCATCAGTTGTTAAAGGGACATTGCTTGGCTTTATTTCCATGTAGCCTGAATTTGGGTCGCCGGTTGTATTAATCTGAATGTTGGGATTTTCGTTTTCTTCGAGATTAAATTCAGATGCAATTATAAAGAAATCCCCTAAGTTGACTATGCCGTCGTCGTTGATATCAGCAATGTTTGGCATACTGTTTGGGTCGTTTTCCTGATTCCAATTTTCAACAAGAATTATTAAATCAAGGATGTCAACGGATTTGTCGGTGTTCAAGTCGGCTGTTAATGCTGTGCCTGTTCCTGCGTTGCTCAGGTCAAATGTGCTGTAGTGGTAGCCTATGTCTGGTTCGTGTTCGTCGAAGCTTCTGTCTTCTGAAGTTGATTTTCCAAGTTGTTGTTTGCTATATACACTATTGCCAGCGTCTATAAAAGGGCTTTCGGGTCGCAGGTAACAAACCCCGAATTCTGAAGGGGGTGGATAAACGAATGGAAATTCTGTGTCAACAACTGGTGAGTCCTCGTCAAAATCCCAGTTTTTGTTTTGCGAAGATGGAATATTCGGGTGGATGTAATAGCCGTTGTTTTCAACAATGCCGAGCATATAACCGTCGACTAGGGCGAGGTTGAATAGGTAATTGTAGGAGAGGATATTGTTTACGATGTGGACTGTGCCTGCGTTAATTTCTTGCGTAACACCGTGCACTATAATGCCGCAGTCTTGGAAATAGTGGGAGGTGTTTCCTTCAATGTGCACATAACTAAATTTATTTTCCTCACCACTTATACTGGCAAGAAAAACTTCGATGCCGCTGTAGCGATTGTAGAAAGGCATGTTGTTGATAATCGGCGTGTGTTTGATTCCGTGTTCTACGATGCCGTATAAGCAGTATCTTATGATGTTGTTTTCAATGGGGTGTTCGAGTTCTTGGTTATGTGTCCATATTCCTATCTGTGCACCTTCTATTATATTGTAAGTGATTTTGCACGAGGATGATGCAGAGTCTTCGATAAGTATGCCTTTCCAAAAGCCCATGTAGGGAGTGTCGGAATTGGGCAAGTGTAGGATTGGGTTTTCTGGGGTTCCTTGTAGGTATAATCTGCCGCCGTCGGCTGCTTTAATTCCAGTGTTTTCAGCATATCTAATTGTGACATTTGGTTCGACTGCGAGTAATCCGTTGCTGATGACATTTATATCTTCAGTAACGCGGTAGGTGTTGCCAAAAGTTAATATTGTGCATGAGCTGATGTCGCCTCCGATTTCGATAATGTCATTTGCATCTTGAGTCGTGTTCATTGGGATAATATCTGATGTGGTGTGTGGATATGTTATATTCATTTCTTTCGAATGATTGGGTGAATTTTTATATCCGTTGAAATTTGTGCGATTGGTAGTTGTGCAATTAATCATGTGCGTTTTGTCGACGGGAGGTATTTGTTTCTTTGACAACATCGCGGGTCTGGGTCTGTTGTTTAAAGTAGGATTTAGATAATCGGACATTGATTTTTGGGCTTGGACTGTTGTGCTCATATTATGAATTAACAGTAAAAGCCCGATTATTAATATGTTTAAGTTTTTCATAACAGAGTTCCTTTCTTGGAAAAGGCGAGGGTTCGATTGGTTAATTTATTGTGTTGAACTCTCGCTGGATTTGGTTAATGATTAGAAGCCGTAGTTATCATTTTCTAGTCTGAACCTGTGGGAGAACGAACTAATGTATCAAAATTCGTAGGAGTCAGAACACAGGGAGCCTCAAGAATACGACCACAGATAGGGCAAGCAGAATCGTCTTCTGTTACAGTGGTAAACTGATTGAGGGGTCCGAAAAAGTTACAATAACTACATACTCTATAATTACCCTCATTCAAATCCTTTGGAATTAGTCTTTTTTTCATAATGCGTTCCTTCATTCAGGAGAGAATGCAAGAACTCGACTAGGACATTTACGCTTGTCGTTTGCCGAGTCCTCGGTTGCGGGTTAGGATGTTAATCTAGCATGATACTTCGGTAATTCATGAAGAATGATTCGAAGCCCATGTTGAAAATGTTGGACTGTTCTTCGCTCATGATTGCTAGCGAAACGGTTTTTGCGCCGAGTAATCTCAGATACATCGCCATTTCTTTTTGACCATTTCGGCCTTTGTCGAGTATTGCGGCGTATATCGGATGGGCGATGTTGAGTAGGAGTTTGCCTTTCTCGTGGTTTTTGGTTCCTATCATCATCATCCATTTGTGGTTGCCTTCTACTCTGAGGAGTTGAAGTCCGGTTTCTCCGCGTAGTGTTCTTCGCTTTGTTCCGGTTGGAGAATCAACGCCAGTATGTATGCGTTCGTCTTTTTTCTTTCGCTTTTTACTGGGTCCTTTTTCCATTCCTGGAACATCGCAGTCACGAGGTTTGTAGGGTTTCGTCCGAATTTTCTTTTTTGTATCTCTGCCTTTGTCTGCATCGGTATGGGTGTCGGATACATCGGCAACCAGTTCGTCTGGAAGAAGTTCGACGTTGTTTTTGAAGAAGGTGTCCATACTCTTTATGAAGTTGAGCAGTTGTTTCTCAACTCGTTCGTCGTTCTTTTCGTCCATAAGTTGATCGAGCCAGGGTTTGGCGTAATCGATTACGAATTGTAAGATGGCTTCTTCGAGGAGCTCGAGACACGGGTCTTCCTTGAAGTTGGTTTTGGACCCGATGATGTTGCAGAAGTTTACATGGAACATTCCTTGGAAATGGCCGTTGCCTATGATGTCCCGTATCTCGGGCCAAATCTTTAGATTTTTCACAGGGAATTCAACTTTCCCTTCGTGATCTATCATTAGTTTCGGCGCCCGTTGTTTGTTGCGAGTGAGATACATTTCGAAAGCTACTGTTTCGGTTCTCTTTCCGCGAGTAACGTCGATGCTGACATCTTGACGTTTTCCTGGGAACTTGAGTGGCTTTACTTTGGCTTTGGAATTTCTTCCATTGCCTTTGACTGAAATCTCAACATCGATGCCGCTTTTGTGGATTTTCTCACGATACAGAGTGGCTAGTTCATCGGCGATATATTGGGAGAGATTTTCTTGGTTTATGAGGGTTGAGATTGAAACGGTGGTGAATCCTTTAATTTGCTGAAGGGTTCTCCAGTTTGTGCCGCCGAGTTTTTTGTTCTCAAGTTTGACGAGTTGGAAGGTCAAATCTTTAGATGTCTTTAATCCTTTCTTCGGCAGTTCGAATTTGAAAGCTGGGGTTCGTTGAGTGCTGCTAATGAAAACGAGTTTGCCGTTTTCTTCCGCTAAGATACCGATGCCTGCAAAGAATCCGTAGCCTTTCTCGCCGGAATCTTCGGGGCCTTTGTAGCTGGTTCCGATTTCTTTGAGCTTCTTGGTGAAGTGAGCTGGGGTTTCTCCGTTTCTGTTGTCATAGCACGAGATTGATTTTTTGGTAATATCTAATTCAATGAGTGCTCGGGTTGCGCCGGAGTCGAGAGTGTTCTGGAACATTTCGCTGATAGTTCCTGTAAGGGTGCCGTAAACGTCACCGATTAGTGTGATAAAACTTCCAAGATTGGAACCGCCTTGAACTGTTTCAACATTTTGCATAATAATCTCCATTAAAATAAGGTGTTTGAATTACTGTTTGAAAATGTCCGGATCGTCTGTGATCATTTTTGTGAGGACTGCTTCACTTGAGGCGCCTCTGAGTAAGGTTAGAACCCTTGTGAGTGTTTTGCCTGTTTTTGTTCTTAGGACTCGCCTGTCTCCAATTCCATATTCGGTTAGGAAGGGTTCTATTTGGAGTTCTAAGCTTTCTGCGGTTTGCAATATTACTTGCACGTTTCTTTCAAGCATATCTTTCGGAAGAGTGGGTTCCTCATTTCCGGTTATTCCGAATTCTTCTGCTTCGTTTGGTATACCAAGGTCTTTGCTGAATTCTCCGGGTTTGGGGAGGTCTACCGCTGCAATGTGTCTGCTAGCAATGCCCCTTATGAATTCTGCAATTTTTTCTTGGTTTTTGCGAAGAATATTTCTACCCTTCATTATGCCTCGGAAAGTGGATTCTTCGTATCCCATAAGTTTTCCAAGACCCGCTCTTGTTAGCCCGTTTTCCATCATATATTGAGATAGTTTATCTCTATGTTCTTGACAGAGTGGCTTGTTTTGGCTAATTCTTTTCACTGCCATTTTATTTGTCCTTTCTTATTATATTGTAACGTATTTCAAGGGGTTAATGTAGTGGAATACGTATTTTAGGGTATTCCATTTAGAACGCATATGTTAATTAGTTTTGAGACTAAGTTATTTTTCTTTAGAATTACCTTATTCCGATGCTATTTCCTAGCCTTGGGGGTATTTCCTTGCCTAAATTTTTATTTTAGGTCTTTGTTTCCACGTTTATTTCTGGTGTGTTACTGAATTCAATATTTTTGGGTATTGAATTGTTGTCTATGGATCTCTATTGAGATGATGTGTGGAAGTGTTTAAATTTGTAAATGTGATATTAGTTAGAAAGACGTATTAATTTCTTCCAACCTTGGTGATATTTAATCTCTTCAATTCTGATTAATCCTTTATCTTGCAAAGCCTTTTTTGTTTCAGTACCTTTCCTTGCAGAAAGCCCGACTTTTCGGTATACCTCAACTGTGCTCAATATGTGTTCTGGATTTGATTGCAAGAATTTTATGAAGACTTGCTCGTTAGTGTTTAAACTATCATTTTTAGTGGTTTTATCATTTTTAAATGTTACTACTAACTGGTTCTCAAAAACTTTGTTAATTACTGTAATGATGTCCGTACTAGTATAGTTTCCCTGAGTCTTACTTTGCTCTAGGATTTTTTCTATATCTTCTAATTCGATTCCTTGTTCTAAATATCCTTTGACGAAATTGTAAAGCGTGCTTTGGACTTTAGTAAAGCCTTCAACTATTTCTGGTTGTTCTACAAGTCTTTCAGCCTCGGTGATTTCAGTTGTTTTGACTTTTGGGGTTTCAGTAATTGCTTTATTGAATTGGGGATCATTGTTTTCTTTGTAATCTTTTCCCATAATTATTGCTTGCATTCTTCCCTTGATATCTTCATCAGTTACATTGAGATTTCGGATTTTTGAATAAGGTACTTCAATTAAGAAAGGTGCATTATAACGTTCTGAGAGCTTTACAATAGCACTTCCAACAGGTAGACTTGAAAAGTAATGTCTCTTTTCTCTTAACTGCATTATATCGCTTACTTCTTGAATGTCTTGAGGTAATTGCTGTTGGAATGCAATGTGGCATGCGCTGTTTCCCTTAACTGTATCGGAAATTTTGGAAATATGCTGGTCAAGACAGATAAGACTTGTTCCATATTCTCGCATTTCTCGGTAAATCATATCAGTTACAGATTCGTTTGAAAAGTTTGTTGGTTTCTTTAGGAAGATATTATGTGCTTCGTCAACAATGATTGCGTGATCGAAACTATTTCTTATATTATTTTGTTTTGATTTCTTTAATTTATATATATATGTTAAAATGAATTCACAGAAGAATTTCTTTTCGATGTTGCCTAATGCATTAAGCTCCATGATGACTTTTTTGTTGAGTAGTTCTTCAACTGTAAAACTATCTTTCCCTTTGTAATTAACTGATTTTCCGAATTCTCCGAATGTCATGACTGTTGCAATTCTAAGTGCAGATTCTAACCATCCTGCTTCTCGGCCTTGAGTCTTTTCTAATTTTTCATCTAATCTCCATTTGATGTGGTTCCATGTAGGGTAGTTTTCTGAACCGTTGTAGATTCCCCATTCTTTGAAAGCCTCGTCGAGAGTTTCTAAAAGTACTTTATGTACACCGAATGATACGGAGAAACTTTCAGTTAAAAGGTCGCATAAAACGTTGATCCATTCCTTTGGCGCTACGCCTTTTGGTGGTTGATTGATATTTGTTTTGAATGAATTACTTACTCTTTCGTCGCCGATTGTGAAAAGCATTGTTTCTGGGTTTGATTTGATTAGGGGTCTGAAAGATTTCTTCCAATCGAAAATTAAAAAGTTTTTATTTTGAGCGTTTAATGCTTCGATTACGTTAAATGCGAAAGTTGTTTTACCTGAACCGGACATACCTGTGATGCACATATGTCTTGGCCAATCTTGTTCTCGCAATTTGAATGGGAAAAGTTTTCGTTTTGCGTAACTTACTATTGCAAGAGGATAATTTCCATCGATTAATTCTTCTCTTGGAGGTTCTAAAAGAACGCCGTTATCTAAAAGTTTGTTTAGGTTTTTTTGATAAAGTGCGTTAAGAATATGGACGATTTCATCTCGCTCTTCTCGGCTGTCTGCAACGGTATACTGGAAGTATATCTCGTCTATTTTCTTTCCGAAGACAGGTCTAAGCCTGTTACAAATGTCCTCTATAGTTAATGGTCTTTGCATCATTTTATAATACTCCGTAAATTCTCTTGTCTGAATCGGGTTGAGAAAGTTTAATTATTGTGTCTCTATTAATTTTATCTATTGGCACAATATAGGGATTTATCTTTCCATTGATTAAGATTGGATTTTCAGTATCAATTATATGAGGTCCTTTTTTTGGGCTAAGAATAATATTGAAAGCATGAAAATTTGCAAAATCATTTTCGTCTTCAGATAGATTCCCTGTAATTAAATATGATTCCATTAAATTTTGAGTATATAGTTGCATTGCTATAGCTTTTTCATTACATAATCCAACTTTTGATTTAACGACTTCAGAATATGGTAAGACATTTTTCCTACCTTCTTTAAGACCCTTTTCCTCAAAAATATTCATAACAGCCTTTTGATCTGATTTAAAATGATTATAGATTGCATCGTAGGGGATACCTCCTTTTGGGGTTCCCATACATATCTCTTCTACTGCATTTATATCATCTACTTCATAATCTAATCCTGCCGATAATTTTATTCTGTCTCCTTGTTTAATAACTTTTTGAATTTTTCCAGGATATGTCTGTGAAATTGCTTCTAAAACAGATCGAGTTTCATTATTTCTTTCTTCAACAGTTAATGGTCGTTGCATCATCTTAATTTAACCCCCATGCCGAGAAATCATAAAAAACTCCATTACCCGTCTTCTCATTCCATCCATAATTTGTTCTATTCTCAAGCTTTACATCTTCAGGAGTGAATCCATGGGTTTTTGCTAATTCTATTTGTTCTTTAAATGTCTTTACTGCTATCTCTTCTTCCAACTTATTTAATTCCATATTTTCGTCCCTTAATTCCAAAGGACTCATTACTAAAAATTGAACTCCCTTATTTGTTTTTCCTACAGCATACATTTTTGGGGTATTAACTCCTATCATTTCTAGGCAGGAGCCTACCATATATTCGTGAACTAATGGTATATTTTGAAGTGATCCTCTGTCATAATGACGATAAGGTCTATTCCCTGGTTCATCCCCCATAATTTTAACTGCATAATCTCCAACAGCATATACTCTCCCTTCACCTCCCGTACCAATTTCTTCTACTGTTCCTCTTTGTATTTTTTCCGCAATTTTTTTAACTTCTCCTTCACTTAAATCTCCAATTATTTTTTTTGCTTTCATTCTTCAAGTATACCCTTTAGCATATCTGTTCGGGATTCTTTTTGATTTAATTCTTTTTCTTGTTCTCTTAATTCTTTCTTTAATAGTGCAATATCTCTCCAACATCCTACTTTTTCATTAAGTTGGATTTCAGAAATATCAATTTGTTTCTTTCGAAGTTCGGATCGTTCTCGTGCGAATTCAGAATCATCTTCTCCTTTTGGTGCGTTTTCCATTAAAAAATTATTAATATTAGATTTCATCTTTTCACCTTCGCTGATGAAGGTGTTACTAAGTTTTGTTCGTTCCTTAATGAGATGATCGATTTCCTCGACAGTCTCTTTTAAGGAATCTACTTTTCCTTTTCCGATAGAACTGAATCCTTCAGAAGTGTCCCAGGTATTTCCTGTAACGTATTCCGGAGATATTCCGCTTTTAATAGGGTTTTCCATAATTAATTTTCGTAAAAAGGGTTTATAAATCTTTCTATTTTGTTGTTACTTAGGAGTTAGGACAATTATTGGAAGACCAATATATCTCTAGAAATAAATTGATCAGATTTCTTTCTTTTTAGAAAAAAGAAATTTCTCGCAAGTAGAAAAACTTGTTTTGGCGAACCGTGGGAGCTTCGCCTATTGGAAGACCAATATATCTCTCGAAATAAATTGGTCTTCACGTGATTCTAATATTGATTTCATAGTTACTTTTAGGTTGGTTTTTTGGGCTATTTTAGGAGTGTCTACATGTAAATTATTGATAACTGGAAATGTTATAGCTATTTTTACCTTTGGTTTTTTTACTCTTTTGAGTTTTGAAAGGATTGGGATAATATATGCTTCGAAGTTTTGAATTATTTGTTTTGCTTCATTATCTCTTGGTTTTTTCCTTAGGACTTTTCCAAGTGGTGTTTCGGTAGCTATTGCAGCGAATTGTAGGTCTGGAGCTTTTCTCGAATCTAGGTTTTTTAAGGTATACTTTGGTATATTATAGATTTTTGAGAGCCATTTTAGATTTTTCTCGGCGTCTTTTATGGCTTTTGCGTCTTTATCGATCCCATAGGCTTTGATTTGTTTTAAGAGGGTTTCTTGGAGAATTCCTCCGACGCCGCAGAATGGGTCGAGAAGTAGGTCTCCAGGTTTTGCTTCGGATAGGTTGATTAGGATTTTTGAGAGCCTTGGGGATATTGCGAGGTGTTCTCTTCTGATGGGTTTTTCCATGTCTCGTTTTTTGATTTCTGTATAGTCGTATTCTTGGGATGTTTTTCCGAAGTAGATTGTTCCTTTGTTTTCGTGGTAGAATATGTTGAATTCTGCGTTTGCGAGGTTTGTTTTTTTCCCGTCTTGGAATTGGATTTGTTTTCGTCCGTGTTTTAGGATTGCTTTTTTTCTTTCGGATTTGAATTTTTCTTTGAGGGTTTCTGTGTCTTGGTTTCCGAATGTTGCGTATGAGAATTTGTCTGAAGGGATTAGTTCGTTTTTTGTGAAGTATTTTTGGAGTTCAGCTTCGGTACCTTTAAATTCTATTTGTCCTAGTTTCATGATGCCTCCAAATTCTTGGATGTCGATTTTTTCGTTTTCGTTTACTTCTAAGATGAGATAGTTTTTTTCGAATAAGATTTCTTTGTGGGTTCTGTTTCGGGCTCTGAGATACGCGAGGATTTCTGCTTTTGATAGCTCGGGGTTTCTGCCTAAGATGAAGAAATATTCCATAAAATTAATTGGATTTGAAGTTTTTAAGATTAAGCCTTGATTGTTTCGGTCGCGACTTTGCAAGGTAGTCTTGCTTTTATTGCTCGGATAAGTTTTCGTGCTTCAATTTCGTGCTTCGTGTTTTTGACCCCGAGGATGAAAAGTGTTTGGTTTGGTTTTACTAATGCTGCTCGTCCGATTGTTTTTCCGAAAGCTCGGCTCATACCAGTTTGCATACGGTCGGCTCCTGCACCTGTAAGCATTTTGTTTTCTCGTAGAATGTGATGTGGGTAGATTTTTACTTCGAGGTAGAATTCTTTTCCGAGTTTGACTTGGAGGAATCTATTGAAATATTGTCTAACGGCCTCGATTGAATTGTCTCGGACTTGGCAGTTTTCTTTGGAGATTACTTTAATTTGAATTGGATAATCTCCGTTGTCATATCCTTTTATGTCGCCCATTTTGAATTTGACGATTTGTGAGTTTGGAACTGTTTTAATAAAAGATTTTGTTCGTTTTTTGGACTTACGAGTGTATGGTCTTGTGTATTTTTTGCTGTATGCTGAGGCTTTTCTTAGTGCCATTTTAGTTTATAGTTACTTCAGTTCCGATTGCTTGTCCTGGAAGTCCTCTTTCGAAGATTGCTCGAACGACGCCGTTTCTACCGTGTGCTGAAGAAATTTTACCTGTGATTATTTTTGCTTCTTTACCTGTTGATTTCCATGTTACTTCTTTACCGACGAACTCTGTTGCTTTTTCTCGAGAATCTACGTCAGGAATTTCGATGAGGAAGTGTCTAGGTTTTTGAGTTTTACGTCCTCGTCTGAATTGGATTACAGTTGCTTTCATTGTATGTGTGTCTTAAAAATATACTCTCTTCAGGGCATTTCTCCATGAAGATTCTTTTAAGAGTAATTATGTTAGAAAATTTGGGTTTATAAATATTGTCTTTAGTAGATTAAATCGAATTCTCCGAATATCTTTTTGAGAGTTTCAAGTGATTTGAAATCTATCTTTGTTTCTTTTCCTTTGTTTATTAAAATTTGATCTTGGAGTTCTTTAGTGTCTGATTTTACTAATTTATTTTCGGATAATTTTTGAATTTTTTGTCCTTGTACGATAAAGGTATTTTTTAGGAAGAAAACATCTGCATTCATATTCTTTCCATGGAGGATGAAATGTGATTTCTCTACTAGGGCAAGTTCGCATCTTTGAGTGTATTCTATTAATGCTCCAGTTATTTCTGCTGCGAATTTTCTTGCATTGTCGACATCTCGCGATTGTTTTTGCGTTAAATTATCTTTCTTTTTATCTTTCTTTTCCTTAGACTTAACAACATCTTTTCTTGTTTTAGCAATTATCTTTAAATTGTCTAAAAATCTTGGGGGGAATCTCCCTTCTTTTATCATTTTTTCATTGAATTCCTTAATGATTGTTGTTTCGGATTTTTTCTTTAAGAGTGAACTGAGCATCCCAAATACATCTTTGTAAATTTCTTCAATAGATTTTTCTTGTACCCTTTTTTCAATTTGTTCTCTTAATTCTTTTAGTCTTTGGATATAATCGATGGCATTTTTGGATAATCTATCAAGCTCTTTTCCGTCGACATCTCCAGGCTTCAATTTTCCATGTTCGTATGCTTTCCATACTTTGATTACAATCTCGTCAAGGATGTCTGCGTATTTTGCTTCGACCATTTTTTCTTTTTCTACGAAAATTTCTCTGAATAATTTTACCGTTTCATAAACATTTGGTGGCGATTGTCCGTAAAGCATTAGTAATCCTTGGGTTGGTGTTGAAATCCCCCAGAATAAATCTAGTGTTGCAACATCAAAAATTCTCTTTTGGACGGTTTCTTTAAGTTTGTTCCCTGACGACATAAACATATCGATAGCTTCGGGGCTTGGTTTAATTTTTCCCATTCGGAGAAGAGATTTCCATGGGAGAAAAGTTCCTCTGTCATATAGTGGGATTCCATCTCGGATAAATGTGAAGAAAACTGGGTGTGCGTCTTTTACTCCATCCCAAAATTCAGTCATTAGCCAAATTTGAACGTTCAAGGTGTTTCTGTTTACTCCTGCAATCGCTTCAGCTTCGGCAATGTATGAATAAATTATCCCCCTTAATTTTTCTTTTAGTTCCATTCGTGGCATTCTTTTTACGTCGGTGTCGTCGATAATTATTGCTACATCAACATCGGACTCTTTTTTTGTGGTCCCTGTTGTCAAAGATCCTCCCATAACATAAGAAGTTACATATTTCTCGAATTTTTTTAGAACTAAAGATTTATGGATTTGTGCGACTCGGAGATGGCTTAGGATTCCTTTGTCTAAGATTGGGAATGACATGGATAATGCTTCGAAAACTTCGAATTTTGAGTCAAGCCCAAGGTTCCATAAATCTATTGGAGTTATCACATGAATCCAAAATTTATCATTTATTTTTTTTGCTTCTTGTATTGCATTAAGTCTTATTTGCCCGATGTTTTTGAATTGTTTTTCTGGGATTATTGTCAGGATGTGGATTAGTCCTCTTTTGGAATCCTCTTCGCTGATTTCGTATTCTTCTTCAATTTTTTTAGCGGCTTGTGCAGGAATTATTCCTATTGCTTCTATTTCTTTAACTTTTTTTGTGATTTCATTTTTGAATTTTTCAATCTCTTTTTGAGTTTTCTCCATCTTTTTCTTTAGGGCTTCGTCTACTTGGTTGGACATTGGTAAGTTTCCGAGTTTGGATTTTGAGACATAATCTTTTGATAAATTCTGTTCGACAGATTCTTCTTCAGAAGAGGATTTGTGTTCTTCCATGATTTAATGTTGGAATTTTCATATATAAATGTAACTACTTTTGTTTAGTAGGGAATTTAGTTAAATTTAAAAGTAGAAATTTTCTTAAGGTATTATGCTTATGGCCCCATAGGCTAATGGTAGACCATCTCGTTTACACCGAGCAGACCCAAGTTCGATTCTTGGTGGGGCCATGTTTCTAGGTGTTAATTGAACAAGCGAAATTCTTTTAAAGGAAAGGGTCTATTATATTTCATGAAAAAAGTTTTGATATTGGTGATGTTTTTGATGTTGGCGACGGGAGTGTTTGCGATGATTGCTCCGATAAGGATTCAGGTAGAGTCGGGAAATGATGTTAGAATAAATGTTCGAAATTCTACCACTGGAGTTACAATTGGAAATTATAAGGATGCGGGAATCGCGGATGAGAATGGATTGTTTGAGACTCGGCTATATTCTTTATCTCCGGCGACGGGAGTTGTTTATCATGTTAAAACTTTTTCGGGATTGACATTACTTCAGGATAAACAGTTTGATATTTCAGAGGTTAGTGAGCCTTTGTTGTTGGATTGTACTAGTGAGTGTGTTAGTTCTATTTATGATTATGTTGTTGAAGAAGAATCTACTGTAGAAGTTGAAGAGGTTGTTGAAGTAGTTATTAATGATAGTGTTGAAGAGGAGATTATAGAAGAAGAGAATTCTGAAAGTGGTGTTACTGGAAAAGCGATATTTGTAAATGAGAATGGTTCAATTAATTGGATTTATTCTATTGGTGCAGGGTTTGTTATTTTATTATTTGTTGTTTTTATGGTTTTTATGGTTCGTCATTCTAAGAAAGGGAGAGGGAAGAAAGTTGTTGAAGAGAAGAAAGGTTTGGATGATGACGAAAAGGAATTAGAAGAAATGGAAAAGAAAGTTAAAGATACTGAGGATAAAATTAAGAATGTTAAGGACAAGAAAGTAAGAAGGACAAAAATTTATGATGCAAAGGTGAAGTTGGCGAAGGAAGAAAGAGAGTTGGAAGAGTTGGAAGAAAGTGGAAGTAAGACTGATGTTGATAAGCAAGAAGATGTCGTCGAGAAAGCTGAGGATAAAGTTGATGATGTTATTAAAGAGGATTAGTTTCTAATTCTTTATTGAGATTTTCTGTTGATTTGTTTATGTAACCACATCTTGCGCATTTGAAATCGTTATCTATTTTTTCGTATCGTGTTGAGTTGCACGCGGGACATTTTTTCATATTTATTTTAAGAAGCATAGACTTATAAACCATTCTTTTGATTTAATATTGTAAATAAGTTAGAGTCCTTGGACGCGAGTCGTGGGGATTCAGTCTAAGATTTATTCTTGGAAATTTATTATTAACATGGAACAATTTAAAAAATTGGGTCTTTGCGAACATGTGTTGAAAGTTATTTCAGCGAAGAAGTTTACTGAGCCCTCAGAAATTCAGAAGAAGACAATTCCCTTAGTTATGGAAGGAAAAGATGTTATAGCTGGCTCAGCGACGGGGTCTGGGAAGACTTTGGCGTTTGGTGCTGGTATGATTAAGAATGTTGTGAAGGGAAAAGGTCTTCAAGGTTTGATTTTGACGCCGACTCGTGAGTTGGCTGAGCAGGTTTCTTGCGCTTTGGCTGAGTTTGCTTATCATAAGGGGCTTGAGATTACTGCGGTATACGGTGGTGTCTCTATGTTTCATCAGACTAAGAAGTTGGTATACGCGGATATTGTTGTTGCTACACCTGGTCGTTTGCTTGATCATATGCAACATAATTCTATTGATTTGTCTAAGGTTGATTATTTGGTTTTGGACGAGGCTGATAGGATGTGGGATATGGGTTTCAAAGAGGATGTTGGGAAAATTGTTAAGGCTTGTCCGCAAAACCGACAGACGCTTTTATTCTCTGCTACAATTTCTGGTGACTTGGCAGATTTTGCTGGGAAATATATGAAGTCGCCGGTGGAAGTTCAGGTGGAAAATTATGTTGATGCTTCTAAATTGAAACAGATTTATTATGATGTTCAGGATAATGGGAAATTTTCGTTGCTTGTTCATTTATTGAAGAATGAGGATGCGCATTTGGTTATGATTTTTTGTAATACTCGGAGGAATGTTGATTTTGTTGTGAAGAATTTAGCTTTGAATGGAGTTAATGCACAGGCGATTCATGGTGGGATGGAGCAGAATAAGCGGACTCGTGTTTTGAAGGGTTTTGATAATGCTAAGGTTAATATTCTTGTTTGTACTGACGTCGCTGCTCGTGGTTTAGATATCCAAGGGGTTTCTCATATTTATAATTATGATTTGCCGAAGGACCATAAGGATTATATTCATAGGATTGGGCGGACTGCGCGGGCGGGGGCTAAAGGGATTGCGGTGAATATTTTGGCGAGCAGGGATTATGATAGTTTTGGGAATATTCAGAGGCATAATACGAAGTTGGTTATTAAGAGAATTGATACTCCGAGGTATGAGAAGATTTTTGTTAAGTTTGATGCGCCGAAGGGGCGAGGGTTTCATGGTCGTGCTACTCGTGGTGGTAGGGATAGCAAGGGTCCAGGACGAGATAGTTCAAGTCCAAGGAGAAGTAAGCCTGATTCAAGAAGTAGACAACAGCGAGGAGAGAGGAATACCGCCTCGCGAAGCTCCCGGCACGAGAACCTACGAGCAGGTAAGCGTTCAAGTTCTAAGAATGGATTTAGGGGTGGTGGAAGAAATACTGCTCAAAGAAGAGATAGACATTAATCTATTAATTTATTATACAACCATGCGAAAATCCACATTAGGATGAATGTGTCGACGAAAACGTAGGCTGCTCCGATTAGTGCGCCGAGGTATGTTACGCTATATCCTATTCCACCGTATACTGTTGAAAATAATGAAGTTATTTGTGGGTGGTGTCCGAATGGTTCGATAACTGCTATTAAAGTTAGGATTAGAATAAATGCGGCCATGATTATTGCTGCGGCTAACGCGAATTTCACTTTGTTGATTTTAGAATATCCCTCTTTTACCATGATATATTTAGGGGGAAGGGGTTTATATAATTTTTTAAAGTGTGGTTTGTTTGGTTTGGTATGGTAGAGATTAAAGGACCTAGAGTGACTTTGCGGAGTTATGAGAAGGAAGATGCGGCGAGGATAGCGGAGATTGCGAACAATAAGAATATAGCTAGGAATATGGTTCATACTTTTCCTTTTCCGTATACTCTTGAGGCGGCAGAAGGTTGGGTTAAACTTGCGATGGGGGATGAGAAGAATAAGACTAATTTTGTTATTTTGTTTGAGGGAGAGATAGTTGGTGGTGCGGGTTTTGATTTGAAGGATGGGCATAATGAGGGTGTTGCTAGTGGGGGTTATTGGCTTGGTGAGGATTATTGGGGTAAGGGAATTGGGACTGAGACTTGGAAGGTTGTTGTGGATTATGCTTTTGAGAATTTTGATATTCGTAGAATGGAAGCTGGGGTGTTTGGATGGAATCCTGCTTCGGGGAAGCTTCAGGAAAAGTGTGGGTTTATTAAGGAAGGTGTTCTGAGGAATTCTATTATTCGTTTTGGTGAGGTTTGTGATGAGATAATGTATGGGGTTACTCGTGATGATTGGGAGGCTTTGAAATGAAATGGGAAGTTGATTGGCATGGTCAGAAGTATGGGATGGAATGGTCTGATGAGACGGATTTTGAGAGTTTGGAGAATGTAATTCAATCCTATGGTTTCGTTTTTGATAAAGATGGTAAGTTGTGTATTATTGATTGTAATGGACATTGGTGTTTGCCTGGAGGTAAGCCTGAGGAGGAAGATGATAATTTTGATGATACTTTGATTAGGGAAGTGGATGAGGAGGCGGATTTGGATATTAAGAATATTAAGCGAGTTGGTTTTTTCAAATGTACTGCTTTGAGTGATAATTGTGAGATGAAAGGAGTTCATCATACTCTTCGGTATGTTGCGGAAGTTGATAAGATTAAGGAACAGACTCTGGATCCTGCAAATGGGAAGGTGCCGTTGAGGAAGTTTATTGATACTAAGGATTTCTTGGAACATGTGGGTTGGGAGAATGGAGATTTTCAATTAAAGAAAGCTTTGGAGGTGTTTAATGGTAAGAGAAGAATACAATACAATCGCGAAATCTTATTTTGAGAATAGGAAGAAGAAGCAGAAGAGTAGTTATTTTTATAATGAGAATTTAGAGATGCCCGCTACGTTGAAGTTGTTGGGAAATTGTAAAGGTAAAAAGGTTTTGGATTTGGGATGTGGTCCGGGATTTTATTCGAAGATTCTTTCTGATGGAGGGGCTAAAGTTAAGGGTCTTGATTTGTCTGAGGAAGAATTGAAGATTGCTCAGAGAGAAGTTCCTGGAGTCGAGTTTATTGTTGGAAGTGCTGAAAAGTTGCCGTATAAAAATAATGAATTTGATGTTGTTTTGGCTGCTTTAGTTTTGGATCATATAAAATCTTGGGATGAGGTTTTGAGTGAGGTTAGGAGGGTTTTGAAGAAGGGGGGAGTTTTTGTTTTTTCAATTTATAATCCTGTTTCGATTTGTGAGGTTAAGCAGAAATGGTGTGGGAGGAAGTTTAGGGTTGTTAAGAATTATTTTGAAGAGAAGATGTTTAAGCGATCTTGGAAAGAAATTGGCTATATGGTTTGGATGACTAATTATCATAAGACTTATGAAACTGTGATTAAAACTTTGGTTAAAAATAAATTTGAAATTGTGGACTATGTTGATTGTAAGCCGCTTGCGAAGAGTAAAGTTAAATATCCGAAAGATTATGAGAACAGTATGAACTCGCCGCATTTTTGTAGTTGGAAGGTGAAGAAATAATGATATATAAAATGCCGGAGGCAATAGGTTTTAGATTATGGTAAGAGTTAGATATAGTTTTGGGTGTCGGCATACTGGTAGGATTGAGAATATTAAGAAGCAGCGAGGGAAGTATCCGGATGTTATGAGAGAGGTTGTGCGTATTTCGGATATCGTTTTGGAGATTTTGGATGCGAGGTATATTGAGGAGACTCGGAACATTGCGGTTGAGGAGGATGTTATTAAGAAAGGGAAGGTTTTGGTTTATGTTTTTAATAAGGTTGATTTGGTTGACCGGGCGGAGATGGAGAGGGAGATTCCGGCTTGGATGAAGCCTTATGTTTTTATTTCGGCTACTAATAATATTGGGTTGAGGGATATTAAGGCTCGGATTAAGATGGAGGCGAAGCGGATTTTGGCGGCGCGAAAATCCGCAGGTGGAAGGGTGGAGGATGAAGGTGGAAGTGAGGGGAAAGGGAAGTTTAGTAAGGTTGAGGATGAGAAGGAGAGGAAGAAGAAGGCTAAGGAGACGAAGGGGGAGGTTGTTAGTGATTTGGGTGGGAAGAAGAGGATTCACGTTGGGGTTATTGGTTATCCGAATGCGGGGAAGTCATCTGTGATTAATTTTATTACTCGTAAGGGGGCGGCTAAGACAGCTAAGCAGGCGGGGTTTACGAGGGGGATGCAGAAGATTCGGATGTCGGAGGATATTCTTATTTTGGATACGCCTGGGGTTATTCCTGCTGATAAGTATTCGACTGAGGCTAAGAGTTTTGCGCAGGATGTTAAGGTTGGGGGGAGGACTTATTCAGATGTTAAGAA
>Ga0075122_10000742_pt1 | contig 24666 bp, 27 predicted proteins | sample AntAceMetag02UKB_FD_69790 | JGI IMG/M metagenome (GOLD analysis project Ga0075122, IMG submission 69790) | Saline lake microbial communities from Ace Lake, Antarctica - Antarctic Ace Lake Metagenome 02UKB | ecosystem: Environmental > Aquatic > Non-marine Saline and Alkaline > Saline | place...
TATGAGCCTGTAGCTCAGCCAGGTTAGAGCACTGCTCTTATAAGGCAGGGGTCCCCAGTTCAAATCTGGGCAGGCTCATTTAACATTTTAAATAACAACTAAAAAGATAGTCTAAAAAACTTTATAAACTAAAAAACATATATTAAACTATAAAAATGGTAAAAAAGAAAGAGGGCAAAAAAGCAGAATCTAAAATAAAAAAAGTTTCTAAAATAAAAAAGACTAAAAAAATAAATAAGAAAAAAAAGACTTCTTCAATAAATCAAACTTTAGCAATTATTGGTTTAATAATAAATATATTTTTAATGCCAGGTTTAGGAACAATTATTGGAGGGAAAACAAAATTAGGAATTTGGCAATTAATATTATTTTGGTCAGGAATTTTACTATCACCCATTTTGATTGGGATACCATTAATAATTGCAGCATGGATTTGGGGAATTGTTTCAGGAATAAAATTAATACAAAAATCTCCTAAATAAAATGGCAAAAAAAAGAAAAAGAACAAAACAAAAAGAACAAACTTCAAAATCGACATCTAAACAAGATTCTAATAAACTCTATGCATTTTTAGCAAGTTTCTTTACAATTATAGGTTTTATAATAGCTATTATCCTCTGGAAAGATAATAAATATATAATGTTTTATGCTAAACAAGGATTAGTCTTATTTATTGCTCAAGTTATAATTGCAGTTCTTACACCTTTTCTTAATTTTCTAATACCTATTTTATGGATTTTATTTGTAATTTTATGGATTTGTGTATGGATTAATGCTCTTTCAGGAAAAAAGAAAAGAACAATAATAATAACAGACCTTGCTGAAAAAATTAAATTATAATTTTAATCAATAACTTTAAAAACCAAACAAATTTCTCATAATTATTGTAATATAATTAATTGCAATAAGCCCCCATAGTGCAGTGGCCAAGCATACAGCCCTTTCAAGGCTGCGACCCGGGTTCAAATCCCGGTGGGGGCATAATACCATTTTGGCAAATTCATGGGGTGCAACTCCGCCACAAGTTGTATAAAAAGACAGAAAATGTCTTGAACACATGAAGATAGACCCATATAAGAATAAAGAAAGGTATTTGAATTGGAAAGAAAAAACAACAGAAGCAATTCCAAATCTGACAGAATATAATTCTAATATTATTAAACAATATCTCAATGATATGGAAAATGGGATTAATATTGCTGTTACAAATAAAAAAGGTGCGAGAAGTTATGTAAGGTTAAATGCTTTAAGGCAGAGATTAGTTTTTCTTGTTAAGCAATTTGAAATAAGATTTAAATTCTATAAGGTCACAGACATAACAGAAGAAAGGCTGTTTAGTTTTTTTGCAGAGATGAGAAATGGCAAGATTAGAAGAAAAGACAAAAAGAAGTATAAATCTGTTCAAGACTATGTTAAGATTTTCAAAGCTTTCTGGCATTGGCATCAAAAAGTTAATAGAAAAAATAAGATAGAGATTCCCGATATTACAATTGACTTAGATACATCAGGAACTAAACCAGAATGGGTTTATCTTAATGAAAAGCAAGTTAAGATGTTTTATAATAAAGCAAAATATGAATATCGAGTTTTGATTATGTTTCTCTTCGATAGCGGGATAAGAAGTCCTACAGAATTAATTAATGTTAAGGTCAGTGATTTATACAGCAATTGTAAGGAGTTGCATATTCGAGAAGAAATAAGTAAGACTTTTGGCAGGAAAATAAAACTTATGTTATGTTCTGAATTGTTAAGAGAGTATATTCAACAAAAAGAACTTAAACCAGAAGATTATCTATTTCCAATTAATCCTTATGTTGTTAATAGATATTTGAAAAGATTTGCTAGAGAAGTTTTTGGAGATAAGAAAAGTTTGGCAGGACAGAAATATTCTCAATTGACAATGTATGATTTTAGGCATATTAGTTGTTGTTATTGGTTGCCGAGATACAAAAGCGAGTCTGCTTTAAAATACAGATTTGGTTGGAAAAAGTCTGATAAAATTCATTATTACAGCGAGATGTTGGGAATGAAAGATACAATCAGTGAAGAGGATTTGTTGATTGATGTTACTAGAACCGAACTTGAAAAAAGATTGACTAAAACCGAAAATGAAAACGAGTTAAGAAAAGAGGAATTTAAGAGAATGAAAAAGGAAGTTGAAGATATTAGGGAATTGGCAGAAAATGTAAGAAGTAAGTTAAGAAAGCTTGAATTAAAGGAAATTTAAGTTAAAACAGGTGTATCACTATCTTATATTATAAAATAATATAACTCACCTCCTTCCCGCAAAAGCCTTATTTGCACACACATTTAAAATAATTTAATAATCAAAAAGAAAACCAGCAAAAATAATTAAGAATCACTAATAAATCCCCCCATGTAAATGCAGAATTCTTATAGACGAGAAGAATCTGCAAAAATAAGGGTTTAAAAAACGGACGTTTTATCTAATAATTGAATAAATATAAAAAAGATATACTTCCCTTAAATCTATGAGAAAAACAAATTTAGTTATTAAAGAGATAAAAGAATTAGTTAAAGAAAAAGGTTACATTTATTCATTGTGTTTAATTCTTTTTGAAGACTTTCATATAATTCCAGAAAAATCTCATGAGATTAATGCTTGGAGTAGATTAAATATAAATGAAGCTTCTATGCTCTTAGGGTTTTTGATTCAAGATGAAATTAATTTTACTGAACCTAAATCTTGGAAAGACCTCATTCAACTTAAGAAAAAAACATATGACTTAATGAAGGAATTACACGAATCGTTAAAAGAGCCTTTTTTGAAAGAATTAGGAGATATATTTGAAAAACAACAGAATGGGAAAGAAGTCAAACTAAATGAAAAATCTTTTTTTGGCAAAGGAGATATGCTCAAAGAACCAATATTTTATTCTGGAGATGGAGTTTATGATATACAATATCTAGAATTTTTAGAAAAAAAATATAAATATGATATAGAATGGTTGTTAAAAAATAAGAATTTTAATCTTGCCAAATCAAAAGAGGCAATTTTAGAAATCAAATCAATTCTTGAAGAAAAATCAAAAAAGGTAAATTTCTGCAGTTTAAAAGAAACATTTCCAGAAACCGTGAAAAAAATGAGTAAGAAATTATCTGCAGAGGAATTAAAAAAACAATCAGAGGAAGTTTTGCCAATGATTGAATTATTTCAATATATAAATTTGTTTCTAGATGATCTAAAAAATAAGGATGATTTAAGTCTAGACGATATTCGTGAGGAAAGTTGGAAATGTTTTTATAGAAATTTATTAGATTTATTTATTGTGGATATTTCTAAATTTGATAAACATTTTGAGATAAATAATTTTATGAAAAACTTTTCTATTGCTCCTAAAAAAGACTTAAATTCCAATTTTGAAACAATAGGGGATTATAATTTAGTAAATTCTCACCCCATTATTAAAATTGATGACAAAAAATATTTTATTCCTATTACTTTTTTATTATCTCAAGCAATATATGAAAGTCCTTTTTATTGGATGAGTTCTGATAAGAACTATACTGATTTAGCGAGTAAAAATAGAGGAGATGTCGGAGAAGAAATAACTTACGATCTTTTATTAAAAGTATTTGGAAAAGAAAGAATCTTTAAATCTGTAAAGATTACAACAAAAAAAGGCATTGATGATACGGATATAGATGTATTATGTATCTTAGGAAATAAAGCCTTATGTGTCCAGATAAAATCAAAGAAATTAACAACACTTTCTAGAAGAGGTGGAGATATTGCTTTAATTTCGGATTTTCAAAAAGCAGTTCAAGAAGCTTATGGACAAGGGTTGATTTCTCGTAAAAAAATTCTAGAAAGAGACGCAAAATTTATTGGTGAAGATGGAAATGAAATAAAGTTGCCAGAAGGAATTGAAGAGGTTTATTTGATGGGAATCACAACAGAAAATTACCCTTCTTTAACACATCAAACAGATGTTATGTTAGACAAAAAAGAAGATGAACCATTCCCATTAGTTATGACTGTATTTGATTTAGACTTGATCTCCCATTATTTGCCAGACCCTTATGATCTTCTTTATTATGTTAAACAAAGAATTTCTTTGATGGATTATTTTAAGGGAGAAGAGGAAATGGCTTTTCTTGGACATCATTTGGTTGAAAAATTATGGACGAAGGAAGGGACAGATAGAGAAATGCTGGATGCAAGTTTAGGGCAATTAATTGATAGAAATTATTATCCTTATAAATTAGGATTAAAAATCTCTGATGAAGGAGATGCAATAAAAAATAGATGGAAAAGTGAAAAATTTGAACAACTTTGCAATGAACTTAAGGAATTTAAAGAGCCAAAAATTACTGATACTTTATTTTATTTATTTGATTGGTCAGAAGGAGGAAGGGAAGATATCTTAAAATTTATAAATAAAACTAAAACGCAAACATTGAAAGATGGGCAATTACATGATTTTTCAATTATTTCTGAGAATGGAGGTAAGCCAGTTGTGGGATTAACTTATTTTTCATTAAATTCTAATAACCCTGAGGAATTAAGAAAAAGATTAGTTTCTTTTTGCCAAATTAGAAAATATAAAAGTAAAGCAAATGTTTGGATGGGGCTTGGTAGCTTGAAGGATAGTCCAAGAATGATTGATGCAGTTACATTTAACAACTCTAATTGGAATTATAATGAAGATTTAGAAAAAGCTTCAAAGTTTTTATCTAGCGGAGAAAATAGAGGAAAGGTTGTTAAAATTGGAAGAAAGGTTGGAAGAAATGAAAAATGTCCTTGTGGAAGCGGATTAAAATATAAAAAGTGTTGTTTGGAGATTTAATTCTTCATCTTCAAACGAATTAAACGTAGTCGTATTTGGAAAGGAGTTAAAAATTAATGGTGTCTAAAATGGACGTTTTAAGATAATCTTTTATACGCAAAATTCTTCTCAAAAATATGAAAATAGAAATTAAAAAGAGATATCAAAATCAAGAGATTATAGAAGAATTAGACAGCCTCATCGATGAAGGACTATCTTTATTTGAGGATTTCGCAACTTGTAGAGTTTCTGGAGCAAACATAAAAAAACTTGAGAGAATAGAAACCATTCTCTTAGATCACTTCAAGGAAAAAAGTAATTTTGATGCAATATTTAGAGAACTTAAAATTAGTTATGGAAATTTAAGGGAGGGGTTTCATAGTATATTTTATAATTTATTGGGTAAACTTGGGAACTCTAATAAGACAAAAGATATTTTAGGATTCTTAGAAATTTTAAACGAGAAAGTTAATGAATTGAAATCTCAAAATATCAAAAATTATAATTATTATATCCCCACAAGATTAGAATTAAAATTAGAAAAAAATGAATTAATTAAATTAAAAAGAAATTTGAAAAAGGCATTTAATATACAATTTGTAAAAATTCCACAATATTTAAATAAACAAATTAAAAGTCAGCCACTAGCTTCTTTTTTTAAAAACAGGCAAACCCTAAAAATAACAAGTGAAGGAAGGGACTATATTTTCCCTTCCCAATATGAAACTTATAAATTAATCTTAGGGTTTCTAGGAACACTTGCTTTTTGTAATCATTATGGGCGGGATAAACAAAAATGGATGAGTAGATCAGATGATTTTTCATTAGCAACAAACCCTTTAGAAGACTATATTTTAATAGAAAATAATAAAAAAATAGTTTACCCAAGCGGTCAATTATGGCAGATACTTGATGCTGAAATAAAAGATGAAGATATTAGATTAATTTTTAAGGAAATTTGGAATATTCATAATAAGCCTAGAGGCAATTTTCCCATGCTTTTATCTATTTTGAAGTTAATTTCAACTCAAGAAAAGAAATTACGCCTATTTACATCAGAAATTTTAGAATTATATCTTGATGCAATTTCTGAAAAGAAATTAGAACTTTCATTTCTAAAATTCTGGATAATAATTGAAAAGATAATAAAATGCAGTAGAAAAATAACTGATGAGAATTTAAAAAAAACTCTTACAAAAATAATTAAAAATAAACATATAGTGTTTTTGATAGAGGGTTTGCATAAAAAAAGAAATAAAATTGTCCACGAATTTAAAACGGATTTTATCTCTCAACCAGACCGAAATTTAACTAAAGCTCTTGCAGAATCTGTAATTTTGTTTTTGATAGATCCTCCTGTCAAAATTAATAATTTAGGGGATATCCCTGTTATACTAGATATTGTGACCTTATCAAAATCCGAATTAAAAAATAAAAAAAGAATTTTAGATAAAATTAATAGGATTGTAAAATAATATGACAAGAACTAGTTCAAATGATCAGGCAGGAGGGATAATTATTCTTATATTGATTGGGATTGGAATTATCTTAGGAATTTTAGTATTTATTGTTCATATGTTTCAAATTCTCTTCCGGATTTGTTTAGTTGGTTTTTTGTTAGGTTTAATCGCTCTTTTAATCGCAGGGATTAATGATATCTTTTTTAGAGAGAAAAATAATGATTGGGGATTTTATCATGAAGAGAAATATTGGACATCTTATGTCTTAATATTCTTAGGAATAACTTTCATTCTATCCATCTTTTTTTATTATGGAGGATATGGTGCAACTGCTCAGGGAATTTTAGAAGTAGAAGAAGATTATAATGAGTTTATTTATTCTATCTTTGGATATCCTCAAGATCAAATGAATCAGGCACTTCATGAAGCTCATAACGAAACCTGTAAAAATTATGAAGAAAATATTGGCTGTGATTTGGCAGAACAGGCAATTGAAACATATGAATTTTCTCAAGAAGTGGATAGTTTAACAGGCAAAATTAAAACAGGGAATAATTTAGCAAAGAAAATATCTTCTTAAATAACCGTCTTGATAACCTTTTTATAACCTTTTAACTTACAAAAAATATGACCTGCTACTCACATTCACGAATAAATACCTATGAAACCTGCCCTTATCAGTATAAACTTAGATACATTGATAAAAAGAAGCCAGAAATTCCGACAACAATTGAAGCATTTATGGGAGATATGGTTCACCAATCATTAGAAGATTTATACAAGAAAAAGAAATTTAAGAAAAGAGTTGCAAAAACCAGTCTAATCAAATTTTATAGAGACTTATGGACTAAAAATTATTCTGATGATATTCTTATTGTTAAAAAAGATGAAGGATTAACTCCAGATAATTATAGAAAAATGGGCGAGAAATTTTTATCAGATTATTATGATAGAATGAAGCCATTTGAACAAATGACTATTTTAGGATTAGAAACTCAAGATAGAATGACCCTCCCAGATGGAAACCAATGGCATGTTAGAATTGATAAATTAGGTTGCGATTCAGAAGGAAATTATTTTGTTTGTGATTACAAAACAAATGCAAGAATGAAAGATCAAGAAGAAGCAGATTCGGATAGGCAACTTGCAATGTATTCTACTTGGGTTAAAGATAAATTCAAAGATGCTAAAAGTGTTAAGTTAATCTGGCACATGTTAGCTTTCAATAAAGATGCTATCTCAGAAAGAACAAATGAACAATTAGAAAAATTACAAAATGAAATAGTCGAAAAAATAAAGGAAATTGAATCTGCGACAGAGTTTCCAAGAAAACAAACAGCACTTTGTAATTATTGTGGATTTAAATCAGAATGTCCTTCTTTCAAACATGAAGCAGAACTCGAAAAAATAGAAACCATTGAAAAATTCAAAGAAGATGAGGGAGTAAAAATTGTCGATGAATTTTCTGAGATTAAAACTAAGTTAGCTGAATTAAAAAAATTAGATGAAGAATTTAAATCAAAACTAATTACCTATGCAAAACAATTCAATATTGATATTCTTTATGGTAGTAATAAAAAATGTTCTGTTAAACCTTATCAGAAAGTCGTTTATCCCGAAGATAAAACAGAAATAATTAAACTCTTGAAAGATAAAGGACTTTGGGAAGAATTTGCTATGATTAATTATCCTCGGTTCGGTTCAAGGGCAACTAAAGGGGAATTGGATTCTGAGATTAAAGATAAGATTAATTTTGAAGAAGAGTTTAGAATAAGTTTAAGTAAAAGAAAGGATATAGAAGATTAAAGAATAATATCTTTTAGAACACCCTTCTTTACCATTTCAATATTAAGCAAATAGTCATTATGTAAGAATGTTTCAAACAAAGACTTCCTTGTGGTTTTCCAACCCAATCCGTCAGTAATCCAGATTAAATCTATTCCTTGTTTTTTTAAGAAATCAGATAAATATTGATATTCTCCTGCTGTTGATTTAAGTTTTGAACCTCCACCACTATAATAATTAGTTTCTATAATAAAGATTTTATTTTTAGATTTTTCAAAAACTGCAAAGTCAAAGATTCTATTTGTCTTGTCAATTGTAATATTGAAGTTCCATTTCTCTTTAATTTTCTTTTGTGTTGCTTGAGGGATATAATCTAAATTATTTTTTTCTGCAAATTTTTGAATAATACTTTCAATAATACTTTCCATTGATTGACCTGTTCGATTTTTTCTTGCATTGGTGTCCATTCCAACTTCCACACCAAAACAGTAATCTACAATGCTTTTCACATCCTTGTCTTGAAAAATATCTTTTAGTCCAGATTCTTTAAAGAAATTAATTAAATCCTCCTTTAGCTCAGGTGTTAATTCTTTAGTGGGATTGAATAAATCACCTTTACTTTCAGATTTTAATTCTTCAAAATCATCAATTATTTTTAAGTCTTTTAATTTATTATTTCTAATCGCTATAAGAATTGGTAAAACTTTTCTTACATTTGGATATTCGGAAATTAAGCTAATAAATTCCTTCTCTATATTCTTTTTTCCAATTAAAACATTCAGAAGATTTAATTCTTTTTCAATTAAATGAATATTCTTTTTTACTTTTTCAAAGGCAACAAAGTAATCCCAAGTAAATATAGAATCTGTTAATGTTTTAATAAGATACTCAAAAATATCTTTTTCATCTTCTTTTAAGTTTAATTTTTTATAAATTTGTAGGTATTTCATTTTGATATTTTGTAATTCGTAACTACAACCTCTTTTATTTTTCCTCGCTTATCTCCATTGCAATTAATCATCCTAGTAGCTTGAACGAAGTTTATATTATATTTTACATACAAGTCTTTAATAAATTTTGTATCACTATTACTTAACATTACAGAACAACCCTTTTTATCTAATTTTTTAAAAACTTCTGCAAGTAACTCCTGTTCTTTTTCCAGAAAAGCACCCTTTGTATATGTTGTAAAACTATTTTTATTCTTTAATGGGTAATAAGGGGGATCAAAATAAATAAAATCTCCTTTTTTTGCAATACCTAGAATTTTCTCAAATGACATGACTTTAATGGTCACATTTTTTAATAATTTGGAAACAATTCTTAATCTCTCTTCTTGAACAATATCTGGATTTTCATAAGAACCCATTGGAACATTGAAACCACCCCCAGAATTAACTCTATATAACCCATTAAAACAAGTTTTATTAAGATAAATAAATCTTGCCGCCCTTTCTAAAGAAGGCAAATCATTCGGATTAGTTGCCCTTATAGTTAAATAATATTTTTTTCCTTCTGCTAAATGATATTCCCTATGTTGTTTTAGTTCAATAATCAATCTTTCAACATCAGTTTTGACTATTTTATAAGTATTAATTAATTCTTCATTAACATCTGAAATGATTATTTTTTTTGGTTTGAAGTTTTGAATTATATGAAAAAATACTGCACCACCTCCTACAAACGGCTCTAAATAACGATTAAACTTTTTAGGAAATAATGGTTCAAACTGTCCAAGAAGTTGTCCCTTACCCCCTGCCCATTTTACGAATTTTGGAATTTGTATACACATATTAATACATATTTCTCCCCATATTTAAATCATTTCATTGTTTAAAAAATTTATTCTTTTAATTGTTAGTTTTAAAAAATTTTCTTCCTTATCAATTCCAATGAATTGGCGGTTTAACATCGAAGATACAACTGCAGTAGTTCCAGAGCCATTGAAAGGATCTAAAATAACTGCATTTTCATCTGTTGAAGATGAAATTATTCTTTTCAATAATTCTATTGGTTTTTGGGTTGGGTGTTTTCCGTGAGTTTTTTCGGACATGGGAGTTAGAGGAATATGCCAAATACTTCTCATTTGTTTTCCTTGTGGTGCTACTTTGTCATCCCATTCTCGCATTAAATTATAATTAAAATTGTGAGGAATTTTTTGATGCTTTCTTGCCCACAAAATAGTTTCATGAGCATGAGCAAAATATTTACAACTTAAATTTGGTGGTGCGTTTGGTTTAAACCAACTAATTTCATTGAGTAACTTGAAATTTAATTTTTGCAAAGAAAAACCTACTTGATAAATATTATGCATTGTTCCAGAAATCCAGATAGTCCCATTATCTTTTAAAACTCTACGACAAGCTTTTATCCAATTTTGTGTAAATTCAAAATCCTTTTCTAAACCTTGAGACTTATCCCAATCTGCTTTATTTACAGAAACCATTTTACCAGCCCTGCAAGAAATTCCCCCATTTGATAAAAAATAAGGTGGATCTGCAAAAATCATATCAACTGAATTTTCAGGCAACGAATTAAGAACATTTATACAATCATCATGAAAAAGTTGCACTGAATCTGATTTAAAATAAGGTATCACCATATAATAAAATAAGGATTTCTTAATATAAACTTTGTTATTTGTTTCTTAAGCAAGGTTTTTTATGTAAAATCCACCCAATAACGGCAACGCGACACCCCCCTACCCCCCTCTCGCGTCTCCGCTATTCATGAAATTCTTCTCATACCAAGGCAAAAAATCAAAAGTAGGAATGGCAATTCTAACCCTTCCTCGTCGATTAACAGCAGACTTCCACTGAAACTCAAACAATCCCAACATTTCCAAAGAAGACAAATAATCCCTAAATTGCCTTTCTCCAACTGCACCAAACTGCTCCTTTTTCGTATTAAAAACATAGATATCGTACGCTTCTGACGTAACTGCATAACCTTGATTTTTCCTAGCATTCATACACAAAGCCACAACAACAATCTTCATGTGCCTTGGTAGAGTAGGAAAAATCTCCTCAATATCTGAAATTTGCAGTTCCTCAATAGCTTTCCTGATAGTTCTCTCAGAAATCTTTTTCTCATTATTTAATTCAGTTATCACAACTGTTCTTTCCAATAACTTAATCCCAAACCTAATATCTCCAGAAACTTCAGAACTAAATCTTGCAATCTTCAACAAAATAAAATCATCATAACAACCTTTCTTTAAACCTAATTCTGCTCTTTGCTTTAAAATTTCATAAATTTCTCCAGAAGCATAAACATCTAAAAATCTTTTCTCGCACTGAAGTCTTGCAAAAATCTTCCTGTCTAACTTCCCTAAAACAAAACCATCATTTGAAATAAAAATAAAACTTGCATTCCCATGATTAAGCAAAGGAAACAAAACATTCCAATGCTCATCTCGTTTTTTAATCAGCTTATCAATCTCATCAAAAATAAAAATTAGTTTTTTATTTCTCTTTGTAAGCATTAACCTTCTTAATTCATCTGCAGATTCATATCGATTTTTTCCTCTTTCTCTATAAGGCTTATTTTTTACTTTCTCTAAAATTATCTTGGCAACAGCCCCATAACTATTATTTTCAGAACAATCAACATAAACAGCACAAACATCTTTTCCCATTTTCTCAATAACCTTCTTTATACTCATTGTCTTGCCATTTCCAGTTAAACCAGTCAAAAGCAGATTATACCTATCTGAAAGTTTAATCTTAGAACAAATCTCATTAACTAAATCATTTCTTACAGGAATCTTTTCTGGAATGAAATTTGTATTAAAAACATCCTTATTTTTTATTATGCTCATTTTCTATCTGAAACCTCTTCAGATTTAGCGTTTTTCACAAAATCTAAGCGTAAAACCTTAGGTTTTTTAACAGGTTTAGGGTCAGCCGAGGTTTTGTATAGCTTTCCAAATCTAAATGGAAAAAGAGGGCATGTTTCCCCTAATGTGCATTCTCTCCAGCTTTTCATATCCCCTGCACAGCATTGCTCTTTACAATATCTCTTAATGCTTTGAAGCGGAGTTAATCTTTTACTTGCCATCTGTTAATTTCTTGTTTAATTTTTCCAACATAAACTCAATTCTAACTAATCTTGAATTATGCCTTAATTTTTCTCTGCATAATTCTGCCAGAGAAATCTCTTCAAGTTGAGCCTCTCTTTCTAAAATTTCTTTTAATGAAGTTTCAATCACGAAGTGTATTTGCGAATTTTTCTTTCCCATTTTTCTTTCCCAAGAGTTTATCAAGCCTTTCATTAATTTCTTTTAATTTATCTTTAATTTCTTCAAGATTAATTCTTTCAATTTGAATTTCCATTTTTTATTGAATCTATTTGGTTTTTTAAGGAACTACACTGCATACACGTTTTTGCCAGAGTGTATAAAGAGTGAGTATTTTTTAATTGGATTAAAGAATTTTAAAAGGTATTTAAAGAACTTATGTCAATACTATGTCTCATTAGGTATAGTAAAAGCATAGTATTTTTGTAAAGGGTGAATTTAAGAAATTATCTTATTTTTCCACCAAAATAATTCAAAGAATAAATTTGTTTCCCTTTCCAGAATATTTATCTTTGTATAAATAATCTCCTTCCTTGTAAATATATTCTTTTCCTCCATCTTTTGTTTTCTTGGCAACACTAACTTTAGAAGCATAAGTTTTCTTTTTCGCTTTTTGTAAAAATTCTTTTAATTGGTCTTGTTTCATTTAAATTCCCGCTCTGTCATTTTCATTTTCTCAAAAAACTTATTTAACTTCTTCCAGAAATCATACCATTCCTTGCTTTTTTTAGATGAATCTTCTTTTTTACTAATTTCTTTGCTTTCATTAGAAGAGCAAATTTTATCATAATCAATTGAAATGGGGGTATTGGTTTTCCCATCCCATTTATTATAATTTGGAAATTTAGGATCAAGTGTTGCATCAACCTTAATCCATTTGCCATTTAATTTTATTTCAACAAATGGATGAACATCTTTATTAGTAGGTGCTTGAGAAGTTAACTCTTTTGGGAGATGTTGTTTGCTCCAAGAAAACTTTGTTACAATTAGCCTTACTTCAAATCCTAATTTCATGAACTCTTCTAAAAGTAATCTGTTTTTACCCCAACATCTTCTATCAATGTCTTTTGGAGATTCTGGAATGTGATAAGGTATATTTCGAATTTTATTGAAAGTTTGAATAAGATAATTTCTTAAAAATTCCAAATCTCTTGCCCTAATAAATTTAGTAGTATAATCTTTTGGATTATCTTTTTCAAAAAATTTTATAGCATCATTTAAAGAAACCCATTTTAATTCAAGCCCAAGTTTTTCAATTTCATCTTCTGTTAAATTTGGTTTACAGATTTTAGAAACTTCTGCAATAAAACAATAAGAAGTTTGTTTTTGCCCATAATCGTTTTTTACCTCAATAATTGAACCTAATTCATCTCCAATATTTACTTCACAACCGATTTCTTCAGATAATTCTCTTTCTAGGGCCAATTCAATATTTTCCCCCTTTTCTAATCCTCCTCCGGGTAATTTATGAAAGTGATATTTTGTTGCATGAAGGATTGCAATTTTATTTTCTGAATTAAAGACTATGGCTCTGCCTGCCTTTCGCTCCGAATATCTATCTGGGGCTGGAAGCTCTTTTCCTGTTGCTTCTTTATCTGTTATTGTTGTTAGGAGTTTCATCCTATAAGGGCACCTCTAAGCAAAATGTACAATGTTTGTCAAAGACATCTTTTTTAAATAAATAGTCATTTTTAAAATATTTAATTTTTTTTAAATCATTATTTTTTATCAATGAGTTTTCAAATTCATAAGGCATAAATAAACAAGGCTTAAGTTTACCACACTCTGTTAACACAACATTATTAATTGGAAATGAACATTTAGTACATCTAATTGGGTCACACTTAAAGTTTTTATTGAAACATTTAAAATAATTTGCTATTTCAATTAAATTATTTTCTATATAATTTGATTTAATCTTATATTTTTTCAATTTAATCTTGATTTTGGGTAAAATTTTTTCTTTAAATTTGGTGATATCTTTATTTGATAAAACTATATCGTCATAATTCTCGTAACAATTTTTATTAAAATCACCTTCTTTATTTGGAACTAAAAATGAAATATCTTTTATTTCTAATTGATCACATAAATCCAAAAAGGCCGGAATTTCTTGATAATTTTGTTTTTGAATTAAGAAACTTAATTTAACGTTCTTTTTCAATTTTTTTAATAAAAAGATATTTCTTAAAATATTTTCAAAGTTATCAATACCTCGGATTTTACTATATGTTTCCTTATTTGATGAATCCAATGAAATAGAAAAATCATCAATCATGCCAATAATTTCTTTATCTAAATTATTAATAATTATTCCATTTGTTGCAAATTTAATTCTTAATTTATTTTTTGATATAAATTTCACAATTTCATTTATATCTGGATGTAAAAAAGGTTCACCTCCACTAATCATTACTGATTTTAGCCCATATTTCTTAAGTTTTAGTATAGTTTTAAAAATAATTTCCTCATGTAAATAATTTTGTTTTTTATTTTTCCAATATGAACAATGAATGCATTTCGAATTACAATTTGCTGTGGCAATAATTATTAGTTGTTCTATTCTATTAATCATTTTTCTATCCAAAAATTATTTAGAATTAAAACATTTCCAGGGAATTTATAAAAGAAATTTAATGCTTCTTCAGGTGTGTTAATAATCGGCTCCCCTTTATCATTCAATGAGGTGTTTAATAGAAGAGGAATGCCAGTTTTCTTATAAAAATTATAAATTAAACTATGATATTTGGGAAGATCTTTTTTATTTACAGTCTGTGGTCTTGTTGTCCCATCCGCAGTATGTAATACACCTTGTATTTTATTTAACCAATTCTTTTTTACCTTATATGCCTCAATCATAAACGGGGATAGTCTTTTGTAATTAACTAAAACATCCTTAGCGTGTTCCTCAAGAATTGAGCAGGCAAATGGTCTCCATTGTTCACGATGTTTAATTTTTTTATTTATTAAATCTGATAATTTTTTATCTCTTGGATCTGCTAAAATTGATCTAAAACCTAAAGATCTTGGTCCAAATTCTAATCCGCCCTGATACCAAAAAATGATTTCTTGTTCAAGTAATTTATCAGTCGCTTTTTGAAATAATTTATTATCAGAATATTTTTTAAATTTAATCTTCCTTTTTTTAAGTGCCATTTCAATTTGTTTATCTGTGAAATATTCCCCAAGACCCAAATGATTTAATTTAAACTTATTCGGGTCTTTGATATCTAACAAGGCGGCTCCAATTGATAGGCCTGAATCTTTACTTACTGGTTGAAAATATGATTTTTTTACTCCTCTGATTTCCCTTAATACTCCATTCATCTTACAATTCAAAAAAACTCCTCCACTACAACAAATATTATTTATTTTATATTCCCTCATGGTATCTTTTATTTTATTAGAAACTTCTTTTTCAAGATAATCTTGAATTGCATATGCTATATCCTTATGGACATTTTTTATCTTATCATCTTTATTCCTTCTTTTTAGAGAAAATTCTTGCTCTATGATTTTTGTTGATTTTTCTATGTCTAAATCCAAATCATCTCCAAAAGAGTTCAAAATTAACCTTTCCTTTATATCACTAATTTTTTTCACTAAAGACATGTTTAATTTTCCATATGGTGCAAGTGCCATTGTTTTTCCTTCACTATTCCAAGGAATAAATCCTAAAAATGCTGTAAATGCTGCATATAGATACCCCAAAGAATATGGCAAGGTCTTTGAGTTTAATTTTGTTATAGATTTTCCTTCTCCCTTCCACACGCTAAGAGTTTCAAATTCTCCAACGCCATCAATAATTATAATTAATGATTTTTTAAAACCTGACGGATAAAATGCTGAAGCAGCATGACAAAGATGATGGTCATGAAAATTTATTTTAATTTGTGTATCAATTTCATTAAGAATTTTACTACTTGCCCTAAGGGTTGAAGACATATCCTTTTTTGAGTTATAATTAATTAAATCTGTGATTATCTTCTTTGAAAGATTAACAATCTCTTCTTCTGGGATATTTTTGCCCTTTGGAATTCCATCTAAAATCTTTAGAAAATTAAGATTATTAAAAATTTTGAAAAACTCAAGATTGCTTCTATCTTGTCTTTTTTCAGGATTATACCCTACAGATATAATATCAATATCCGATAACTCAATTTTTGCTATCTTACAGCATTTTTTAATAGCTTTAATGGGGAAGATTCCTTTAGATCCTTTTTTCCTATTTAATCTTTCTTCCTCGATTGCACATATAAGATTACTATTTTTAAATAATGCGGCGGAAGGGTCGTGATAATTCATCCCATATATTCCGGGATTAATTCCAAGAACCCATTTATTAGCCATTTTTTAGTATCTCCCTAGAAATTTTTAAAAGTTTTTTGCCATATTTATGAATCTCTTCAAGGGGTTCATCTAAAAATAGGGGTAGGGAAACAAGATTTTTAACACAAATCTCTGAATTTGGAAATTGGTTTTTAGAATAAATTTGTTTATTATTGTTTTTCTTTAATCCCCTTAACCCATCTTGTTTTGTTTGAAAGAATTGTGTTTGATGAAGTAATGGATAGTGCAATCCCCTGTTGATTGAGATTCCTTTTCTATTTAATTCTTTAATGTATTCTTCAAGTGATATTTTACATTCTTTAGGATTGAAAAAAACATATAGTCCATGCCATGACCCTTTTTCAAATCCATTTATTTCCTTAGGGATTATTAAAAATGGTAATTTTTTCAAATATTTTAATAATATTGAAAATCTTTTATGTCTTTGGCGAATTAATAAATCTATCTTACCAAATTTCTCTTTTGATACGGCAATGCTTAAAACATGCATACGATTATTAAGTCCATATCCCACATTGCTAAATTGTCTATAAAAGGGATTCATTATCTCATTTAATGACCTTTCTCCAAAATATCCCAAAAGAACTGCTCTTTCATAATATTCTCTATTGTTTGTTACTAGTCCTCCGCCTTGCCCACCACTTAACAATTTTGTTGATCCTAAGCTGAAACATGCAATATCTCCAAATGATCCCAGGGGCTTTTCTTCAATTTTTGCACCTATACAAAGAGAAATATCCTCTATAATTTTTAAATTATGTTTTTTAGCAATTTTAACAATTTCTTTTATTCTTGTTTTGAAACCTGGAAAATAGGTAACTACAATTGCCTTGGTGTTTTTTGTAATATTCTTTTCAATTTCTTTAATATCAATATTTCCTGATTCTTTTTCTGAATCAACTAATATTGGTTTTAAATTTAATAAAAATAATGGCATGACAGATGCCCAAAAAGTTTGTGTTTGCACAATTACTTCATCTCCCTCACTTAAATTTAATGCAAAATACGCTGAAAAAAGTGCATTGGTTCCTGAATTTGTGAGTAAACAATATTCTCTATTACAATATTTACTCAATTCTTGTTCATATTCTTTTTGAATACTTTCTCTTCCATAAAAAGAAATTTTATTAGTTTTTCTAATAAATTTATTTATTGCATTTATATCATCTTTTGAGAATTTATTTCTGTTTACTTCTCCAATCATTTTTTACCTCACAGTTTTTTAACAAAACCATTTTTTAGAAGTTCTTGAAAAAAGAAATTTACATCTTTTTCTATTAATTTTGGATCAGCTTCAAAAAAATCACTAATGATTTTAACAATCTTCTCAAATCTGAATTTCTTTTTTAATCCTTCCCAAACAATAGCACCGATAAGATTTATTTCAAACATCTTACCCTTTTTAGCTAAAACCAAGACAGTCGAGTCTGCTTCAAATTTAAAGTTCTTATCTTTAATGGCTTCTAAAATACTTTTGTATTCAGATAGTCGAATATCTTTTTGTTCAATTACCTCATTTAAAAATTCAAACTTGCATTTATTGATTATCTCTTTTGTTTCCATTTTAATTAGAACGCACATAATCTTTTAAATCTTCTGCCCCCATTTCTCCTAAGCACTTAAATTTAGATCTCAATTTTAATAATAAAGGAGATTTTTGCCAGATTTTTGCCAGATTCTCTTTTAGTAAATTTCCAATAACATATTGATTATAAACACAAGGAGCTAAATCTCCATTAGGAAGCAATGCAAGAGAAATTCTCCCACAAGGGCAACCTTCATCCACTCCTTTTATTCCATTTTCAGAGTAAATAAAAAATATTTTCAAGCCAGAATGTTTCTTAAATTTTTCAATTTTTTTTACTAAAAGATTAACGTCTTTTTCATTTAGAGCATAATCTTTTACTATTTTAAGGGCATTCCCTTGTATTCTCACTCTTTTAAAATCTATTCCTGTAAGCTTATTTTCTTTAGCGAAATTCACAATCTTTTCTAATATGCCTAAATTCTTTTTAGTGACTACTGTAGAAAGCACCACATCAATTTTATATTTTTTAGCTAAATTTATACAATTAATAACTTTTTTGTGACTTCCAATTTTATTTCTAAAATCATCATGTTCAGATTCTCTAACATCATCAAGACTTATAAACAAAGTCCCAATTCCTGCCTCTTTCAATTTACTTGCAATTTCTTCATCGAACAAAAACCCATTTGTCGTCAAATTTACTTTTACGCCTTTATCTGACAATATTTTGATTATCTGAAAAATATCTTTTCTTAAGAGAGGTTCTCCTCCACCGAGATTTACTTGAAAAACATGATAGTCTATAATATTTTTAGCAATTTTCTTGTATGCATCCGTAGATAATTCATTACAATCAAGACCTCTGCTGTAACAATGTTTACAATTAAAATTACAAATATAAGTATAATTCCAATTAATATAGGTTGGAAATTCAAGTGTTCTCATTTTGTACTCCTATTTATGAGGTTGCAGCTAATTCTGCCATTGCCTTCATTGCTGGAGCAACATATTTTTTCTTTTGCATTTTTATTCCTCCAATATTATAACAGAATTTCTCTTTATAAGCTTTTTCAATTAGAAAAGTTTAAGTAATAGTATTATTAATATATTTAATGGTAAAAAGTAAACTTAATAATAAAAATTTGATTGTTCTTAAAAATCTTTGCAATAATTCTAGAATATCAACAAAAGATCTTGCTACAAAAGCCCATATTTCAAAACAAGCCATGCATAAAAAACTTAAAAAAATTGAATCTGACTACATTAGTAAATATGTCACATTAATTGATCATTGCATTTTAGGGTATAGCACTGTGCATATTTATTTTAAAATACAAGGAATAAGCAGAAAGGGATATAATACTAAAATAAAAAAATTACAAAATTTTAAAAAAATTATTTGGGTATCCAACTTTGTTGGAGATTATGATTTAGGCATATCTATTATGTTTAAAACAATAGAAGAGCTTAATGAGGTTATTAGTAATGTGTATGTCTTATTCAAGGGACATATTAAAAATAAAGAATTACATCTGATTAATACTCAGTATGTTTCACCAATGTTGTATGATGAAAAAAAACCAGTTATTTGTTTTGAACATAAGAAAAAAATAAAAATTTCTGATATTGAAAGAAAAATAATTAAATATATTGAATATAATCCTCGATTTGAATGGACAGATATATCTTCAAAAGTAGGGATAAACTATAAAACATTGCAAAAAAATATAATAAAATTAGAAAAAAATGGCATAATTAAGGGATATGGGGTAATCCTGAATTATAAGGCATTAGATTATGACTGGAGTATCTGTATTCTTAATATGGTTCCGGGAGCTGTTTTTAATGGAGTAATAGATTTATTAAAAAGAGAAGATAATGTTCCATTTATATCTACTACTTTAGAAAACGATATTATCTTTGATTATGTCAGTAAAAGTTTTAATGAATTAAAAGAATTTTTAGATAAATTGCAAATAGGATTTTCTAAAGTAATTGATACCTATAAAATACTAAATGTCTTAAATCTCGAAAAACTTGAAGATTCTTATCCATAATCTTATTCTTGAACTAATCTTTCTTCAATTTCCTTCTTTATGTTTTTAATAAAATCTTTTAAATTAACATCGTTTTCACTTTCACCATTTCTTCTCCTAATAGAAATTAATTCTTTTTCCTTTTCTTTATCTCCTAAAATAATCATATAATTAACTTTTTCCATTTGAGCATTTCTAATTTTTTTACCAAGAGTTTCATTAGAATTATCTAATTCCACTCGAATATTGTTTTTAGATAACTCATTTAGAATATCTTTTGCATATTCTTCTAGAGATTCATTCATGGTCAGTATTTTGATTTGCACAGGAGATAACCATAAAGGCAACTTTCCTTGAGTCTTTTCTAATAAGTAGGCAATTACTCTTTCTGTAGCACCAGATGAAGATCTATGAATTATCATTGGTCTTTTTTCTTTTCCTTCTTCATCCCGGTAAGTCAAATCAAATCTTTCGGGCAATGCAAAATCTATTTGTATAGTTATAAGCGTATCTTCCTTTCCATAAACATCGCTATATTGTAAGTCTAATTTTGGTCCATAAAATGCTGCTTCCCCTTCTTTTTCAATATATTCAATTTGTAATTTATCTAAAATATTTTTCATAGTATTTTGTGATTCTTCCCATGCAGAAGGGTTGTCGATATATTTTTCCTTATCTTTTGGGTCCCATTTTGAAAATTGATACCAAACATCTTTAATCCCAAATTTATCCATCACAAAATTAATTAAATCTAAAACTTCCTTAAACTCTTTTTCTAACTGATCTAGTTTACAGATTATATGGGCGTCGGCTAATGTAAATTGCCTTACTCTTGTTAATCCCCTTAATTCTCCGGATTGTTCATTTCTAAAAAGAGAAGCTATTTCTGCATATTTTAAAGGTAATTCCTTGTAAGTTCTTGGTTTTCTTTTATATAAAATAAAATGAAATGGGCAAGTCATAGGTCTTAATGCAAAGGTTTCATTACCTACTTTTAACGAAAACATAGAATCTTTATAATGTTGCCAATGTCCAGATACCTTATATAAATCACTTTTAGCCATTACAGGTGTTGAAGTGTGCAAATAGCCTCTTTTTAACTCTTCATCTATTATAAATCTCTCTATTTCCCTTTTTATTGTTGTACCTTTTGGAGTTAATAGAGGTAAACCTTGACCAACAATTTCACTAACAATATATAAATCCAAATCCCTTCCTAATTCAACATTGCTTTTTTGATCATTTTTACCTCTAAGGGCACTCATTCTAATTTTAGACATTTTTTTCAATAATTCTTTATGTGAAGTTTCATTATTCTTTCCCATATTGATTATAGAAGATAGGGGTTTATAAGTTTTATTTCTCTGCTAGAACAATTAATCTTGGTGATTTAGAATTATACTTATCGCCATTTAATTTCCCAAAAAACCGTATTTTTTCAAATCCAATATTTTTTAGAATTATCTTCAATTCTTGTTTATTGTATAATCTTAAGATTATTTCTTTTGTATAAGATTTTCCTTTAAGATAAATTAATCTTTTTGTTTTTATAACATCTTTTTGTTTATTAAGTTCATTTAAATCAATTATCTTCAATTTTTCTTTTTCATAAATTATAAGCCTTTTTTTAAAATTATTCGCAACATAACTTGGATTAATTAAATCAAGTAAAAATTTCCCATCTTTTCTTAAGGCCGCATATATCTTTCTCAAAATAATTTTATTTGTATTATCTCCATAATACCCAAAAGATGTTTCTAAGTTTAGTATAATATCAAATTCATTTTTATAATTTAATTTTTTAACATCTTTTATTGAAAATAACTTTGGTTTACATGTTTTTTTAGCATACGAAATAAATTCATTTGAGATATCAATGCCCCTTATATTGTAACTTTTCTTATAAAATGAACACACATGCCTTCCCCATCCACAGCAAAGATCTAATATTAAATGGCTTTTTTTAATTTTTAACAATTTTATTATTTCATTAACTTCTTTTCTAGATCTTTTATTTAAAAAATTAAATGCTTCTAAATATATTTTATCAAAAGTTTTTTTAATCCATGCCATTGTGAATTAAAGAAATCATAATTTAAAAATCCTTTTGGCATTCTTACCTAATATTTTCTCTTTATCTTCACTAGAAATATTAGAATTTTTTATAACATTCAATTCGTTTTCATATGAGGATCCATAAGGCTCATCACTACCCCATATAATTTTATCAACATAACCCTTATTAACAAGATGTTCAATAATCCCTTTTGAAGTATATGTTTTTAGTTTAATTGGGGTTGATGAAATAAAATCTCCAGGACTAAGGTCAATAAGAGAAATTCCAGAGGTATCAAAATATACATTACTTAACTCTAAGGACTTGTATAAGTCTCTATGTAATCTTCCTAAATGGGCAAATATAAATTTTACATCCTTTTCTTTATCTGCAAGCTCTAATGCAGAACTTAGACTAATATCCTTTTTCTTCAATATTAATTCAGATTCATCTCCAGTTCCAATATGAATTAATATTGGCAAATTATGCTTCCTTGCGATTTCCAAAACTGGATGCCCGATTAATTCTCTTGGGTCTGTAGAAGTTGCTCTTGTATGTAATTTTAATCCCTTAGTTTTTTCTGATATTCTATTTTCCAATTCAGCATAATTCATTGGATGAAAGGCCAATATTTCAAATAAACAATCATTTTCATTAACTGCTTTTCTTATGTTTTTATCATCTTCATTTGTATACCAAATCCCTTTAGAGTAAAATTCTATGGGTGCAGGAAAAGCCATGATTAATCCAGCATTTATATCATTCTTTTTCATAATTTTCAAAAATTCTATGGGTGTTAAAATAGAACGATTTTCCCTATTATTTATTAGTAAATTTTTTTCAGCAAAATAATCTTTACCGATATGAACATGAGAATCTATTATTTCAAAATCCATTTTAGTTTGTTCTTGTTGCAATTTCGTGGGTTAACGTTTTGGCAAGGTGTTCTAATCCCATCAAAACATTTTGCTTTTCTCCCCTTTTTCTGACCGAAACCTGTTTACCTTCTTTTTCATTTCTTCCAACTATTAACATATAAGGAACCTTTTCTGCATTCGCTTCCCTAATTTTATACCCTAATTTTTCATTTCTTAAATCTCCCTCGGATCTTACACCTGCATCAAGCAATCTACGATTTACTTGTTTGGCATAATCGTTAACATCTTCAGTAATTGCTAAAACCTTGGTCTGTGTAGGAGATAACCATAAAGGTAATTTTCCTTGAGTTTTTTCAAGTATGTAAGCCATTGTTCTTTCTGTACATCCTGAAGATGATCTATGTATAACCATTGGTCTTTGTCTTTGTCCAGCTTCATCCACATATGTTAAATCAAATCTTTCTGGTAAAGCAAAATCCATTTGGACTGTTATTAATGTGTCCTCTTTTCCATGAATGTTTCTATATTGCAAATCTAATTTAGGTCCATAAAATGCTGCTTCCCCTTCTTCAGTAACATATTCTAGACCAAATTTGTCAAGCATACGTTTCATTGTTGTTTGTGTTTGATCCCAGGCCTCTGGATTATCTACATATTTACCTTTGTTGTTTTGAGGGTCCCATAAAGAAAACCTATACCATGTGTCATTTATACCTAAAGTTTTTGTAGTATCTCCAATTAAATTCATAACACCTTCAAATTCATCATCTACTTGATCTGGACGACAAAGGAGATGGGCATCGCTTAAGGTAAATTGCCTTAACCTTGTCAATCCCCCCAATGTTCCAGTTACTTCATTTCTAAACAGGTTTGCCATTTCAGCATATCTTATTGGAAGATCTCTATAACTTCTTTGCTTTCTTCCGTATAAAAGAAAATGAAATGGACATGTCATTGGTCGCATTGCAAATGTTTCATCACCCACATCACAAGAAAACATATGATCTTTGTAATGTTGCCAATGTCCTGAAACCTCGAATAAATCTTTTTTAGCAATTTCGGGAGTAGAAGTGTGTAAATAACCTCTTTTAAGTTCCTCATCTATAACATAACGTTCAATTTCTCTTTTTATAGTGGCTCCCTTTGGAGTTAATAAAGGTAAACCTGAACCGACTATTTCACTTCCCATGTATAAGTCTAATTCTCTACCTAATTCTTGATTTGTTTTTAAATTATCCATAAAGATTATTGATGAATTTCATTTATAAAGCTTTCTGTGTGTTTACTATTTAATAATGACAATAATTGTCCTCAATTTTACTTATTTAATCTAAACCCAAAAATCTCTTTCTTCCAAATAACAGAGCTTACACCAATTATTCTCCTAGAATTGTGAATCTTATGGGAGAAAATTATTCTGATATCGGTAATCAATGGGTTCTGACATATGATGAATTTAGAAATGTTGCGAGAGATGTTAGAGAAGCAACAATTGGATTATTAAATGATCACACATAATTCTAATTTCTAACAAATTTTATTTCTTTTAGACTTATTCCAAAAAGAGATGAAATGATTGTTCCCTTAATTTTAGTAGATTGCTCAAAACCAGCATAATCTTTAAAAGTACAACATCCTTAGTAAAATCGTATGCTCATAAGTATAACCTAGTACAAATAAATAAAAAACATACCCATTGATTCTG